>WLWI01000354.1_pt1 | contig 47268 bp, 32 predicted proteins | sample 6701501 | NCBI WGS metagenome assembly WLWI01 (sample SAMN12718690, study PRJNA515312) | sponge metagenome | isolation source: marine sponge | host: Mycale hentscheli | place: New Zealand: South Island, Marlborough, Capsize Point | collected 2014-11-01 | reverse complement strand
TTGCCAAAGAGGTCTTGGGCAAGACGCTGACCTGGGCCATTCAACAAGCAACGGATGCTAAATGGGAGATCGCAAAGATTATGGACCATCTTGCCCTCACCTGATTTTTGCAAAAGTCCAGTTATTAGCCTAATTGCCATCGCTTTCATCGGCAAATTCGCCGCGTACTTTTTTCAGCGTATTGGAAAAACCCCGCCGCGCCAGGCGCTCGCTCCACTCCTGGGCTTCGGCTTTTTGCAGGAAAAAACCCACTTCTACTTTATACCAAGGCGCTTCGAAAACAACCTCTATATCCTGGCGCCGCAAACGCTGCACCGCTTTTTCTTTAAGCTGATCGGCTTCTTCGTTGGCCAGAAACTGACCGATCAGTAAACGCCACCCACTGGTCGGCTCTCCGGCAACCGAGCTACGGACCGGTGCCGCCCCCTGCGGCCGCCCACCCGACAGACTGGAATCGACGACCAGGACAAAAGCCTCGCCCACATCGAGACCGCCCGCCCGCAACCGCCCCATGAAATCGAGCGCCTGCTGACGACTGGCAAAATCGACCGAGCGGACCACATATAAACCCCGCTCAACCGCCATCTGGATCGGCTCTTTGAGAACCAGAGCCACTTCGTCCCGCCTATTCTGGGCCGCCTGCAAATCGCCCAAAGCAGCAATCTGAATCCTATACAGCAATCCGGCAGGCGCCTGTAGGACAGGGCGGGCGGGCGCAGAATCGGGCATCGCATCGACAGGTTCGATCAACCACTCCTCTTCTCCCAGCGAAAGTGGATCGAATTCCTCCGCCCCGCCGGGATTGGGAGGCGGCATAACGCCGGCGGCGCCCTTGCCGCCACACCCGGCCCAAAGGGCCCCCAAAACGAACCAGGACAGCCAACGCCCCATGGCTAGGCCGCTTCCTCCCGTCCCCATTGGGCCAGGACGGGTGCAAAGGGGGGCCGGGCCACGCCCTTCTCCGTAATGATAGCGCTCACCAATCTATTGGGCGTGATATCAAAAGCCGGATTGTAGACCTGGACCCCGATCGGGGCCACTTGCTTGCCCAGGCCATGGCTGATTTCTTCGCCCCGCCTCTCTTCGATGGGAATCTGATCACCCGTGGCCACGGCCAGATCCAGTGTTGAAACGGGCGCCGCCACATAAAAGGGGATACCGTGCTCCCGGGCCATAATGGCCAATCCGTAGGTGCCGATCTTATTGGCCACATCGCCGTTAGCGGCGATGCGGTCGGCCCCGACAATGGCACAATCTATCTGTTCCTGGCGCATCACTGCCGCAGCCGAATTGTCGCAGATCAAACGGACCTCGACGCCGCTTTGCTGCAATTCCCAAGCCGTCAATCGAGCGCCCTGGAGCAAAGGCCGGGTTTCGTCGGCGAAGACTATAATCTTTTTATCCGCCTCCTGAGCGGCGTAAACTACCCCCAACGCCGTGCCGTAATCGGCCGTGGCCAACCCGCCGGCGTTACAGTGGGTTATAATCTTGTCGCCACTGGCCAGCAGGTCCGCCCCGTGCCTACCTATCTGACGGCAGACCCGCCGATCCTGCTCGTACAGAGCGTCTGCCTCGTGCAACAGCGCCGCCAACAGCTCCTTATTATCGGAGGCGACACAGCGATCAGCCACCTGGCGCATACGATCTAAGGCCCAGAACAGATTGACCGCTGTAGGGCGTGTTTGACCCAACCGTTCAATAGCGGCATCGACGGCGGCCTGACCGCGGTCATCGGCTTCCAGCCCCTGGCCAACACCAATGACCACGCCGTAGGCGGCGGCCAGGCCAATGGCCGGGGCGCCGCGCACCTGCAAGGTCTCGATAGCCCGGGCGACGGTTTCTACATCTCTACAGCTCAATTCGACGACTTCAGTGGGCAGACGGGTCTGGTCGATGAGTACCAGTGCCCCATCACACCAGCGCAGCGTCGGGACCGGCATTAGAATTCGGCCGCGATACTGAAGCGGTCGGTTTGCCGCCCGTCTTCTTCATTGGCAGGCGCCCCGTCGTCTTCGTAACGGGTGCATTCGGCATCGCCCCACAAACGCTCCAAGGCGTAAAACTCGCGCGTTTCCTGGCGGAAGATATGGACCGCAATATCGACGCAATCGATGAGAACCCAATTGCGCTCCTTGTAGCCCTCGACTTGCCAGGGCGGAAGCCCCACCAGTTTGAGTTGACCGGACACTTCCTCAGCCAGGCTTTTGACGTGCAATTCCGATGTCCCGCTACACAGAATGAAGTAGTCGACCGTATCGGTCGAGGCGCGCAAATCCATCAGCAGGATATCCAGCCCTTTTTTGCTCTGCAGAGCTTCGACAATATGCTCAATGAGCACACTGCTTTCGGCGGTCGTCGACATATTGTTCTCAATAGCTCCTTTTAGCACCGCGTTATTCAATCTGTCCCACCGGCCTGGACAGCAGCCCTAGGCTGCGATAATCCCGTCCTATGACAATTGACACATCCGCCAGGCGCAAGGCCTCGTCCACCACTTGTTGGATACAGTGCGGGATTCCCATGACCCGGGCCACCTGGCGGGCTTTCTCAATATCGCCGCTGCGATCAATCACTAGCGTGTGGAGAAAGTTGAAGGAAGAAGCATTACCCTCGTGAATTATATCCAGACCGAGAGCGCGTGCTTTTTGCGTCAGGCGCGCCGCAATCTGGGACACACCACAACCGTTGAGCACTTCGATGCGAACTGGGATTGCCAGGGGCCGTACTGGGGTCTCGGCGGTGCGCTGTTCCTTTTCTATCGGACTCCGCCAAACGGCGGCCAACAGCAAAACCAGGACGGCGGCACCCGTCAGAAAAGCCAGAATTCTCTCTGCCAACTCATCTCTCGCCGGCTGTTATAAATGCTCTTGCAACTTGGATATTTAAATGAAGGGGAATTCGCAGGCTAAGTCAACTATATCAATAACTATAGGACACAAAAAAGCCCGCTGTCAACCAGGGTTTGAACCCGGTTGGGCGGACCTATAACTCAGATGTTTTTAAAAATAATATAAGTAGGCTGCTACCCTGCTAACCTCTTATCAAGTGCTCAACTGCCCGCCAAGGCCCATAAGTCCAACCCCACTCGCAAACATAAGTAACCAGAGCTGAGCAAGGCCATGGTCCAAACGAATTTTTCGGGGATATCGATGCGTTCATCCATGATAGCGCCTCTGAGATTATGGACACTGTATATGCACTGCACATATGTATAATACTAAACATAAATGCAGCTGTCAAGAACCATTCTCAGAGCAAGCCCCAATACTTGAAGGTCATAATATAATCCTGGGTTCCGCGGCGCTGTTTCTGGGGCCGTGAATCGTATATGTCCCACCCCACCCCAAAGAGGAATCGATCTTTGTACATGGACACGGCCAATCCCAGAGAAACGGCAATGGAATTTTCCGTTGACAGCGCCTCCAAGACATTGCCAATAGCGGTTAGGTGGATCCCTGAAATAGATGGACTATCGTCGTTGTGAAAACCGAAGAAAGCGATCCCAGGCAGCCCAACTAGACGCTCGGTTTTGCCTTTCACCAACTGGCCTTCGGCGTCCCGATAATCCCGCCCGGGCCGTATCGAGATAAAAGACAGCAAGGGCTTAGCCTCAAATTCCCATTTCCACCCGCCCGCTTCCAAAATTTGCGATATCCGCTGCGGCGGCGCCTGTGGGTGGTTGGCCGTGCTCACGGTTAGACGCACTCGCCGGGCCGAATCATCCAGCAAGCGCAGATTGAGTTTTTCGGCAAGGATGCGCCCTTCGCTGGATGGGTGGATCTGCGCCTCGACCCGAGTAGTTCCGCCTACTTCGTCGTAATTCTCGTCCAGTCCCACCCACTCAATGTTGAACTTGCGCCCGATAAGGGCATCGCGGTGGGCCGGGTCAATGGCGAAAGCCAAATCGATCTTGGTTTCGTCTCTGAGGACTATTGGGGTATTGCTCCAGGGAATCTCCAAGGGCGAGGCCCGCGTTTTGCGCGAGGCGATGACTTGAGTGACCTGGGTCAAATCGATATTGCCCAGAGCGCCTTTGCCCTGGACTTTGAGGGGCAGGGCCCGCTCCTGGACATCGTTGCTTACCAGCAAGATCTGGCCAAAGCGATCACCCAGAGCCTGGGGCGAAAAGGATACCTGCAACGTCGTCGACTCCCCCGGTCGTAGGGCGAAAACGCCGGGTTCGATCCCCACTTCCTCGCTTTCGGGATAAGCCTGGACCTGCAATTGGGTATCGCCGGTATTGGTAGCCACCAATTGTTGAATCGCCTTTTCGCCCAAGACCACGTAGTCAAAGCGAATAGGCCCGGCCGGATGCAGGGCGATTTCGGCGGCGACTCCGGTACCTTGGATGGCAATTTCAAGAGGTTCCACCCCTTCAGTCCAATAGCCTTCCAGTTGCAAAAATTCGGAGAATACACCGCGTTTGGAAGGAGTGAAGATCAGGTCAAGCGGTACTGATCGCAGCCCATCGGCCGGGAGGATGAATTTGTTTCCTGTACTAATCTGGCTATTGACCGAAAATTCGTCCGGATTGGTAGTCTCTACCCCAGTGACGATGAAATCGGCGTTGCCGATATTGGTCACTTGCGAAGAGATATGTCCCGCCGTACCGACCACGACGCGGCCAAAATCCAGCACGGCAGGATCAAGCTGGACAAATTTGCCCACACCCTGCAATTGGATCTGCTGCCGCCCCGCCTCGGTGGTTATCCCCAAAGAGGCCCGATGCTCGCCCGTTTCCCGCGGAGTAAATTCAACAGCGACTTTTTCGCCCTCGCCCGGTGGCAATAGGACAGCTGGGTTATCGAGGATAAAATTCTGCCCTTCTCCTTCTTCCTGCACGTCTATCTGGACCGTGTGGGGGGTGCCGCCCAGATTCCACAACACCAGATAGTCCTTCTCGCTGCGGCCGGCGGCGACATTGCCGAAGTTCATGACGGGATCGTTGAAAATCTCTATTCGCGGTGGACTTTGTCGCCCTTCCCCCTGGAGCATCAATTCTACTTTGGGGCGTTGAGGATCGTTGGTGTGGATCTGCACCAACCCTGTGGCCGGGCCTTCGTAGCGCGGCTGGAAATAGACCGCCGTGCTCCAGCGCTCCTGAGGGGCCAGATCCGCCCCCTCCTCCGCTTCGGCCCCTAGGGAAAAGGCTCCACCGCTGATAACCACTTGTTCGACTTTTAAATCGCCCGCCCCCTGATTCAAGACGGTGAATTCCAGCTGGCTTTTGCGGCCAATCTCGATAATAGGAAAGCGTAATCCTACCTCGGCCAGGGGCGACACAGCGATTTGCGGAGCCAATCCGACCCCGGCTATTTCCAGTTCCCGGTGCGCAGGCTTCAGATCGGCGGCGTGGATCAGCAACTGTTGGCGGTGCTCACCCCGCCCGGGCGGGGCAAATTCTATCCACAATTGCACTTCCTCACCCGGAGCCAGTTCCACTCCACCATCCTGGAGCAGGGAAAAAGGCGAATCCGCTACCGCCAACTGCAGACTATCCAGATGTAGCGACACCGGACCGTCATTGGCCAGGACCAGGGCCCGACGGACCTGGCGCCCCACCTGTACCGGCCCCAAATCAAAAGGCTGACCCGGTTCTATGTCCATTCGCAAAAGGGGTCGGGCCGCTACTGCCTGCAGGGGAACGACCAGAGGATCCTTTTTAAAAAAGGCCGCCACCTCAAGGCTCAATTCGTCCTCGTAAAAACCGGCCTCCGTAGCGACAAAAACAATTTCTATTTGTCCTTGAGCCCCGGCTTCGAGTTCTATCTTTTCAGGTCGGGCGACAAAATAGGGCCCCGCTGCGCTGACCGCCAATTCAACTTTGTCGGCGCCGGTATTGCTCACTTGGACCCCACCCCGGGACGTCTGGGCCAATTTCACTGTGCCCAGATCGAGTTGTTGAGGTTGGACAAGAAGCTCCTGGGCCCCCAAACCAGGTAGGGCGACAAGAAACCCAAGCAATGCGATTGATAAATTGAATTTAAGTTGCCCGGATATTTTGCTGGTTCTCCGCAGCAAAACCGCTAGACATCTGGTCATCAGAACTTCAAATTGATATAAATAAGGAGAAGATACAGGGCGGGTATGCATAAGCTAAAAGCCAAAAAAAGAGCGACCAATCCACCAGAATGCCGAAAATACATTGACGAAGTTCCACATTTAATGTGGAAACTTCCGGTTTGACATTCCTCTGTGGATTCAGGTCACTCTCAAGGTGGAAACATAATTTAAAGAAAAGTTTCTGTCAATTACAATCATACAATTCAAATCAAATAGGCCAATTGGGGGCGGTCAAGCCAAAAGGCTTGTGAGCCCGTCTACTAACCGATCGAGCCCCTCTTCCACCTGCTCGGGCGGTAGACCGCCGTAGGCGACGCGAATATAGCACCCCTGGTGCAGGCCGAAGGCGGTACCGGGAATGACCGCCACGCCAAAGCGCTCGATCAGAGCCCGCACCAATTCCATCGACGATAGAGGGGTCTGTAAACGGACCAGCAAATACAAGGCCCCATCGGCCGGTGGCACCTGGCAGTAGACGCCCAACCCCTGCAGCCGTTCCAGGCAGAGACGCCGCATCCTGGCTATGACCTCGACATAGGGCTGACAATAGTCTCTTCCCGCCTGCAAGGCCCCCAAAGCGGCCGCTTGCGAAACGGCCGGCGGACAGATGAGAATCGTATCCTGTATCTTCTCCAAGGCCGGCAGTAAAGGACGCGGCGCAACCATATAACCAACCCGCCAACTGGCCAGATTGAATGCCTTCGAAAAGGAAAACAGCGAAATTGTATGACCCCGGCTGGCCGTTAGAGAACCGGGCGAAAAATGCCGTACCCCGTCGTAGGTAAAATATTCGTAGGCCTCGTCGGATATATGGTAAATTCCGCGCTCGGCGCACAACTGATTAAGCGCCTGCAGTGCAGCCGGGTCGTATACTGCGCCAGTGGGATTATTGGGTGAGATGGTGACCACCGCACGAGTGCGCCGGGTCAACGCTGCCGCCACCGCGTCCAGACGCAATTGGTAGTACTGGTCCGTCGGCACTAATACGGGCCGACAATTGGCCATGACCACGGCCATTTCGTGGTTAAAATAAAACGGGGCCATCAAGACGATTTCGTCGCCCGGATCAGCCAGGGCCAGAATGCTGTGGTAAAAAGCCATATTGCTGCCGGCAGTGACCATAAGAAATTGATCCTGCCCCACCCCAAGGTCATTCTGGTCGGCGAGCTTGGCCCGCAAATGGTCTTGCAATTGCGGCAGCCCGGTAGCCGCGTGGTAGTGGTGTTGGCTCACCTCTCCGCCAAAGCGGGCAACGGCCTCAAAAACCTGGGGCGGTGGCGGATAATGCACCACCCCCTGTCCCAGCGAAATAGTCCCTGGATTGGCCCGAATCAGTGCCGCCACATCGGGAATGACGGGGCTTTGCACCGCTTGCAGCCGCTGCGACGTGCTCACCCTTGTTCTCCCACGATGGCCGACAACCGATCGAATAGCCGATCTATTTCGGCTTGTGTCTCCACGTCCAATTCAAAAGCCAACGGCCCCCGGTGGACCAATCCGGGGAACAGCCCGCGCCGATGCATCAAATAGCGCTCGATTACTATAAACCCGTCCAGCCCCCCTTGAAGTTGCAAGGTAGCGATGGCGCAGATGGGAAAATACAATTGATAGGCCCGCTCCTCGTCGCCGGCCTCCAGGGCCCGCCACAAAGCCACTACCCCGTCCAGCAATTCGACTCCAGGGATAGTGCCAGCAATGCCGCGTCGATGCGAATCGACCAGTAAATGGCCACTGCTGCCCTCAAAAATGGCCGCCCGCCCCGCCGTCCGCTCGCGCAGCCCCGATATGCAGGGCCCCAGGGGCGCAGCTTCGGGCTTGAACATAATGCGCTCGCCGTGGCGCTGGAAAAGATCGGCCTGGAAATCGAGGCTCATGGATTTGCCAACATAGGAACTGGCGTCCTGAATGATGAGCGGCATCTCGACGGCCTCGAGAATAGTCTCGAAATAAGCCCGCAGCATATCCTCGGATAGCCCCTGCGACAACGGTGGGATCGCCATGGCCGCCGCCGCCCCGGCTGCCTGGGCGGCGCGGGCATAGTCTACGGCCTGGTCCGTACTTTCAGCGCCGACGCTGATTACCACCGGCCCGCGGCCCCGGGCAAATTGGACCAGACTAGCAGATAATTTCAACCGCTCCTCGGGCCGCAACCGCAATAGATCGGAGACCAGGGCCAGACACAATCCGTCGGCTCCAGCCGCGAAAAGCCAATCCACTTGCCGCTCTACCGTCGCGTAATCGATGCTCAGATCGTCCAGGTAGGGCATATGAATTACAGGTAAGACGCCTTTTATCGCATCACTCATAGCTCTAAACGCCGCTTCCTTGCCGCACAATTGCCAGCACATCCTCTTCTAGTTGGCGGCTGGCGGCGGCCAAAAAATAGGGAAATTTTCGTCGCGCCGTATACCGCGGCGAACGGCCGTCCCGCAAAAAACAACGAGCCCCTGCCTCTTCGGCTATGAGGGAGGGCGGCCCGACATCGTAAATCTCCACCTGACGGGTCAAATAGGCCGCCAACTCTCCCTCGGCCAGCAAAGTAAGCACCAACGCCGCCCCAATAGGATGCTCGCGCGGCTCCAGCAGGGGGCGGGCCAGCTGCTGAAATTCGCGCGCCTTAGACGAAATAAAAGCCTGTTTCGTGCGCGGTTTTTTGGGCAAACGCAAACACTTCTTGCGCCGATTTCCGACCTGCACATAGGCGCCCTGACCACGCACGGCGGTAAAAATTTTGTCTTCGCTGGGACGAGCCACCACCGCCGCCTCCATCTGCCCCTGACGGGCCAGCCCAATGGAAATATGATACGGCGCATCACCGCGCTGGAAATGCAACGTACCATCTATGGGATCGAAAATAAGAGCGTATTCCGACCGGTTGCCGGCAAAACGGCGCTTGAGGGGCGTATCCTCCTCGGCAATACAACCAATGGCAGGAAAGTGCTGCAGCACCACACTAAGGACAATATCCTGTACGGCATTGTCCAGCGCCGTCAGCACGCTGGAAGCCTCTTGGGCCTTGGCGCCTGTGAGTCCGGTATCGGCGGCTTTACCGATATTGGCGGTTTTGCCGAAAAAAATAAGCGATGCCTGGGCACATTGGCGCACCACCGGCAATAGGGTATCGACAAAGTTCTGCGGATCTATTTTTTGGACCATGCCCTTTTCTCCAGGAAAATGCCCGTACCGTTGATAAATAACGGCCGGGCAATTTCCTCTTTAGCTAATGTGCACCAAGAAAGACGCTTAGCCCGCCGCCTCCTGCAAGTCTTCGCCTTTGGCGGCCAGTCCGGCTACGACCCGATCCGGCGACATCGGCAAATCTTCCAAACGCACGCCAACAGCCTGATAAACGGCGTTGGCAATAGCGGCCATGGTCGGCACCAAGGGCACCTCGCCAACCCCGCGGATACCGTGCGGACTACCCGGATTGGGCACCTCGACCAGAATGGTCTCGACCAGCGGCAAATCCAGCGCCGTGGGCATGCGATAGTCGAGAAAGGTGGGGTTGGCCATGGTCCCGTCTTCTTTGTAGAAATAGCCTTCGGTGAGAGCCCAGCCAATGCCCTGCACCACCCCGCCCTGGATCTGCCCCTCGACGTAGCTGGGATGGATGGCCTTGCCCACATCCTGTACGGCGGTGAAGCGCAGGATCTTTACTTTGCCGGTCTCGACATCAACTTCGACATCGACAATTTGGGTGGCAAAAGCGTTGCCCGCCCCGCCAGCGTTGACCGAACCTTTACCGGCGATGGGCCCACCGGTACTACCCTGTTGGGCGGCCACGTCCTGAAAGGATAGGCTATGCTCACCACTGACGAAAGCACCGTCGCTAAAGGCAACCGATCCCTCTTCGACCTCCAATTGTTTGGCAGCCCTGCGACACATTTCCTCGAGCAGATCTTCGGCCGCCTTGTGGCAGGCGTGCCCGGTGGAATAGGTGACTCGGGAGCCGCCGGTGCCGTCGTGATAGCCGATGGAGTCGGTATCGACCACCGCCGGCTTGATATCGTCGGCCTGCAGGCCCAATGTCTCGGCTACGATCATAGCCATGGCGGCGCGAGAGCCACCTATATCGGTGGACCCTTCGAGCAGATTGACCGTGCCGTCGGGATTGACCTGGAGGGTACAGGCCGACTGACCGCCGCCGTTAAACCAGAACCCAGAAGCGACGCCGCGACCGCGGTTGGGTCCCTTGAGTTTGGAGCGGTAGTGCTCGCTGTCGAGGGCAGCTGTCAGGGTCTCCTCAAAGCCGATGCGCTTATACGGCGAACCATCGGGTTTGCGAGTCCCCTCACGGACGGCATTGAGCTGGCGCATTTTCAAGGGTTCAATTCCCAACTGCTCGGCTAAATGGTCGACCACAGTCTCCGAGGCGAAAGCCGCATTGGGCGCACCGGGTGCGCGATAAGCAGTGGACTTGGGCTTGTTTAAGACCACGTCGTAGGCATCTATCAGGACATTCTCAATATCGTAAGGGGCAAACATGCAGGCTGCCCCGGCCCCTACCGCCGAGCCGGGATAAGCCCCCGCCTCAAAGGCCAAATGGGCCTGCGCCGCAACGATTTTACCGTCTTTGTTGGCGCCCATCTTTACGCGCATAAAAGAGCCGGGCGCCGGACCGCTGCCTTCAAAAACCTCGGCGCGGCTCATAACCATTTTCACCGGGTGCCCCGTCTTGTGCGACAAAACCGCGGCGGCCGGTTCCATATAGGTGGGGAATTTGCCGCCAAAACCACCGCCAATTTCGCAGGGAATCACTGTCACTTTAGAAATGGGCACCTGCAGCACTTCGGATACCTGGGCGCGGATCTGGAAAGGGCCCTGGGTGCTGACCCAGACCGTAACCGTACCGTCGTTTTTCCACAGTACCGTAGTATTGTGCGGCTCGATATACCCCTGGTGCACGGTGGCGGTATTGAACTCGCGCTCGACCACTATATCGGCCTGGGCAAAGGCCTGCTCTACATCCCCGGCCTTGGTCTGATTGTGACTGGCGATATTGCTCTTCTTATCGGTCTTTTCACCCAGCGAGCGGGTAGTCCGTTCCTCGTCGAGCAAAGGCGCCCCGTCCTCCATGGCCTTGCGCACATCGACCACGGCCGGCAACGGCTCGTATTCCACCTCGATCAGGTCGAGGGCCTCTTCGGCGATATGAGGGCTGGTGGCCGCCACCGCCGCTACGGCATGGCCTTTATATAGCACTTTGCCCGTGGCCAGCGAATTTTGCGCCACTTCGCGGATATTGACCAAGGTCTCGCCGATATCGGAGAGCTTATCGACCGTCTCGACCAGGTCCTCGGCCGTGGCCACGGCGCGCACCCCATCGAGGGAGAACACTTTGCTGGTGTCTATCGAGACAATGCGGGCATGGGCATGGGGACTGCGCAACACCTTGCCGTAGAGCAAATCGGGCAATAACACGTCGCCCCCGTAAATGGCGCGGCCGGTGACTTTGTCGAGGCCGTCGTGGCGTACCGGCCGGGTGCCGATCACCTTGTATTTGCCATCGCTGGTAAAATCGGGATAAGTCAAATCTACTGAGGCCATTATGTGCACACTCCTGTATTTTATAGAGTGGTAATACAGCGTTAAATTTCAATGGGTATAACAACTGAGACGGGCAATTTTCAGTCCTGCAATTAAACGCGGTTTTCAGCCCTGTAATTAAACCGCGGAAAACCACCGACTCGCCCTTGCTATCCTAATGAACTAGGGCTTTCGTGTCAATAACAGTTCGGTTAAATTTGGCTTCTACGCCGCTTCCCTCCAACATCAGGCCCGCCCATGCCCGACAGCCCTTGGCATCTCGCCCCTGACCGCCCCACTCTGACCGCCGACCAGGTCCATGTCTGGCGCTGCGATCTGGAGCAGCATTCTACCCAACTTGCCACCTGGACCCGGTTGCTGTCGCCCGACGAGAGCCAACGGGCGGCCAGCTTCCGCAGTAACCCACACCGGGCCCGCTATATCGTCGCCCGGGGGTTTTTGCGCTACTTGCTGGGCCTCTACCTGCAGCGCGATCCAGCCCAGATCGAATTTGCCTACAACCCCCAGGGCAAACCCGAATTGGCGCCGCCGGCCGCCCCCCCTCTCCACTTCAACCTATCCCATTCCCACAACCTGGCTCTCTACGCCCTAACCAGAGACCGCCTGGTCGGGGTCGACCTCGAATTCATCCGGCCCCGCGTATCCATTGATCAAATCGCCCGGCGCTTTCTCGCCCCCGCCGAGCAAGACGCCCTGCAAGCCATTTCACCCGCCGACAGGACGCGGGCCTTTTTCACCTGCTGGACCCGCAAGGAAGCCTACCTCAAAGCCCGGGGCGAAGGCATTATGCGCGGTCTAGACCGCTTTGCCGTCTCGCTCCAGCCCAATGCCCCTGCCCTCCTGTCCAGTCCCGACGACGAGCCGGCGGAGCAAGCGCGCTGGCGCTTTGCCGATTTGCAACCTGGATCGGGGTTTTTAGGGGCCCTTTGCGCCGAAGGGCAATGGCAATTGCGCTGCTATCAATGGCGGGCTAAATAAGCAAATCCCGGCGCACCCCGCGCATATCCATTTCAAATTCGATATCGACCACCGGCGGGCGCGTATAATACCAGCGAATGCCGTGGCGCCGGGCCGGGCCCATGCGACTGAGCAGGATATCCTCCAACAGGCCTTCCATGGGATGGATCGTATATACATCGACGGCATTGATTAGCCCCCACGACCCACCTAGACCAAATAGACGCTGAGCCATGACGTCCATAACATACCCGGCCTTCTCCTGCATCGCCCCTTCGCTGGTATCCCCGGTGCGGAGAATGCCCTTTTCCACTAGTACTCCCTCGCGCAATTCCCCGGCCCCTGCCACCACCAGGGTTTTGCCGGTATCGGGGGCGGCCGGCACGGTATAGGAAAAAGCGTGCAGTACCGGCTCGTCGGGCGGATCGTGGATCGGGGCGACATTGGTACGGGCCAGCGGATTCAATTCGCCCAGGTACAGCCCCCATTCTTTGAGCACCTGGCAGTATTGCTGGTTAAATGCTATAAAGCCATCCATGGTAAATGGTGCCGGCGAGCGCAATTCCATGCCGCACAACGCCGCCCGGTCGCGCCCCACTTTCTGCAAATGGGCCTCGACCCGATCAAACCCCTGCCGCCAAGGCAGGGCCTGTTCCAGTATGACGTGGACAATTTCCCAACCCGGATCGGCGACGACGCCGCAGGAATAGGGATCGATACCCTGAAGAAAGTGGTAGTGGCCAGAGGGGTTGGCAATCAACATGGCAACGCCGCCTTTTGCTGAGGGGTGGATGGGGACTGAGGATTAACCGACAAGCCAAAAGTACGGCCCTAGTCGCCCACCCGCCAGTAGCCCCGCCACACCGTTGCGCCTTCCCGATGCTTGCTTATATTCTGCCTCGACCGCCCCTTCCGCAGCCTCCGGCCAGACGCCGGACCGACCCTATTGAGAAAGTCCTATGGCCTACAATATCCTGATTGACGTCCCCCTACCCGCAGCAATTATCGAAATGCTGGGGCCCGGATTCAACCTCCATCTTATAGATGAAACACCGGCCGCAGAATGGGGCCGAATTGACGCCCTCTTCACCTACAGCCACCCCATTATCGACGGCGCCTTTATGGACCGCCTGCCCAATATGAAATTGATCAGCAATTTCGGTGTCGGCGTCGACCATATCGACCTCGACGCGGCGAAACAACGGGGCCTGCCGGTGGGCAATACCCCCAGCCTGCTGGACGGGGCCACCGCCGATATGACTATCGCCCTGATGCTGGCCACAGCGCGCAATATGATCATTGGCGACCGCTTTGCCCGCAGCGCCGAATTCACCCATTACGACCCCAGCATCCTCATGGGCTACGAGGTCCACAGCACCACCCTGGGGATTATCGGCATGGGCAATATCGGCTATCAGGTGGCGCGGCGGGCCCTGGCCTTCGATATGCAGGTCCTCTACCACAACCGCCGGCCCAATACCGCTGCCGAAGCCAAACTCGACGTCACCTATACCGCCCTGGACGACTTACTCACCCAGGCTGACTTTGTCGCCTTGAACACGCCCCTGACCCCCGAGACCACCAACCTGATCGGCCGGCGCGAATTGTCCCTGATGAAAGAGACCGCCTTTCTGGTCAACACCGCCCGCGGCGGTGTAGTCGACCACGACGCCCTGTACGAAGCCCTGACCACCGGGCAAATAGCTGGCGCCGGCCTCGACGTCACCGAGCCCGAGCCTTTGCCCCGCGACCATCCACTGCTGGGCCTGGACAATGTCGTCATTATGCCGCACCTGGGCAGCTGTACGCGCCAAACCCGTCAGGCCATGGCCCAGCGTGCCATCGACAACCTCAAAGCCGGCCTGGAAGAGCGCGACCTAATTACCCGAGTGGCGTGAAATTGCACCGGGCAGATGATGTGTGCATCTAATTTAGCGGCGGCCCTATACCCGTCTTTGCTGCATTAATAACACTGCGATTTACCACGAGGATTCACTATGACCGAGAATACCCATTACAATACCGTCATCATCGGCTCAGGCCCGGCCGGTCTCACCGCCGCCCTGTACACGGCCCGCGCCGATCTGGCCCCTTTGGTCCTGGAGGGCCTGCAACCGGGCGGCCAGTTGACCATTACTACCGATGTCGAAAATTACCCCGGCTTCCCCGAGGGCATTATGGGCCCCGAGCTGATGGACAAAATGCGCCAGCAGGCCACCCGCTTTGGCGCCGAATGCCAGTTCAAACTGGCCAACTCAGTCGACCTATCCCAGCGCCCTTTTAAAGTGGAGAGCGATGACGCCACCTATACCTGCGACGCCCTCATCGTCGCCACCGGCGCCACGGCCCGCCTGTTGGGGCTGGAATCGGAGGACCGCCTCATGGGCCACGGCGTTTCGGCCTGCGCCACCTGCGACGGCTTTTTCTTCCGCGACCGGGAAATCGTCGTGGTCGGCGGCGGCGATTCGGCCATGGAGGAGGCCACCTACCTGACCAAATTCGCCTCCAAGGTCACCATCGTCCACCGCCGCGAGGGCTTCCGCGCCTCGCAGATAATGCTCAAGCGGGCCCAGGAAAACGACAAGATCGACTTTATGCTCAACGCCACCATTGAGGAAATTTTGCAGGCCGAAAACGAAATGACCGTGCGCGGCGTACGGCTCAAGGACACCCAGACCGGCGAAAGCCGCGAATTCCCCTGCGAAGGGGTTTTCATGGCCATTGGCCACGTGCCCAATACGCAATTATTCCAGGGTCTGTTGGATATGGACGAGCAGGGCTATATCATCACCAAGCCCGACAGCACGGCGACCAATATCGAGGGCGTCTTCGTCTGCGGCGATGCCCAGGACCACGTCTACCGCCAGGCCGTCACCGCCGCCGGCACCGGCTGCATGTCGGCAATCGAAGTCGAGCGCTTCCTGGCGCATTGATTTTAGCGCACTGATTTTAGCGCGCTGATTCCGGCAAACACACCGCAAGAGGGGATCGGCCATGCCGCGCAATCCCTACCTCAACCGCTCGATGATCCGCGCCGTCGATCAGTTCCACGGCCGCACCGAGGAATTGCGGCGCATCATGGAGCGGCTCGACGCCCAGCCGCCGCAATCCGTCTCCCTGGTCGGCGAACGGCGGGTGGGCAAATCATCCCTGCTGTGGCATATGGCCCAGCCCGAAATCCACGCCCAGTATCTGGAACACCCCGACCAATACCTCTTTTTGCTGATCGATTTCCAGGGCCAGCAGCATCTCGACCAGGCGCGCTTCTGCCATCTTCTACACCGGCAAATGCAGCGCGCCTGCCAAGGGCGGATCGAAATTCCCGACGGGGCCGACCTGGGGCTGTTGGAAGAAACCATCCAGGATCTCGACGCGGCCGGGTTGCGCCTGGTCTGCCTCTTCGACGAATTTGAGGCCGTCACCCGCAATCCGGCTTTCGGGGCCGAATTTTTCGGTCTGTTGCGCTCGTTGGCCAACGCCTATCCGGTGGCCTACGTCACCGCCTCGCGGCGCGATCTGCAGGTCTTGTGTCACGACCGCGAAATTTCCGAATCGCCCTTTTTCAATATCTTCACCCAGATCCACGTGGGGCCCATGCCCGAGGACGAGATCGAAACCCTCATCGCCGGCCCCTCGGCCGCCAGTGGAATTCCCCTGGCCCCGCACCGCGAAGCCTTGACCGACTTGAGCGGCCACCTGCCTTTCTTTGTGCAAATGGCCTGCGCCGCCGCCTTCGACCACCTGACTGGACAAGCAGACACCGCCCTGGATATGGCCCAAGTGGAAAAGCGCTTCGACGAAGAGGCGACCAACCACTTCCGCTATTTGCAACAAAACTTCGATCCGTCCGAGCTGCAGATCGTCGAAGCACTGGCCAACGACCGCCCCCTGGCCGCGGATTGGGACGCCATCTTCCAGGCCCTGACCCGGGACGGCTATATCCGCCCCGGTCCCGACCGTGAACCGCGTTTATTTTCCCGCGCCTTCGCCCGCTTTCTCGTCAGTGCCGAGCCCCCACCGCAACCCGTCCCGGAGCCCACAGCCCCCAATAGCTCCAGACGCCCGCTCCTATATGGAATCGCGGCCGTATTGGTAGCGGCGATGATCTATCTAGGCTATGCCGCCCTCCCAGGACCGACCGCAGAGGATGCCGCACTAGAAATAAGCTTTGACACAACTCCGACCGAACGGCCCACCCAACTCGTCCTCGACCCGGACATACCGACCCAATTGACCCTGCTGCCGCAACAGGCCGGCTTCCTCTACGCCTATTATATGTATGGGGATGGGACGATCAGCAGCGGTTTGGAGAGCCCACTGGGACTGCAGGCCGGCCAAACCGCCCAACTGGCCTTACAACCCGAGCCGGCGGCTCCGGACAGCCTGGTCCTGGTGGCCAACCGCCAGCGCGACCGCGAATTAGAGGAAATGGCCCAACAGCAACTCCGGGCCGGCCGTGCCCGCCGCCTTGCTTTGCGCGACAAAATACAGACGCATTTACACACCTATGCGTCCGGCGGCCAAGGGGTTTTCTACCATTCCCTGTCCCTGCGACCGCGCTGATCTCACTCCGCCTTCAACCCATAGCGGTTCAATAGCGCATAGAGCCTACTGCGGGACAGCCCCAGGGCTTGGGAAGTAGCCTCCAGATCGCGGTTGTTGCGCTCGAGCTTATCCTGGATAAAAACGCGCTCAAAGCGTTCGCGCGCCTCCCGCAAGTCGAGATCCTGGCCGACCAGATTCTCGTCCGCTGCCTGCAAAGTCGGGGCCTGCCGCAAACGCGGCCAGAGATGGTCGACGCCAATCGGCGCGTCTCCGGCCAATGCCGCGGCGCTGATCAACTGGTTTTCCAATTCGCGGATATTACCCGGCCAGGTGTAGGAGGGCAAATAATCCAGCGCCTGGTCGTCAATGTCGCGACCGGCAAGGAAATGCTCGACCAATAACGGGATATCAGACCGCCGCTGCCGCAGCGGCGGCAGGGTCAATACCAGCACATACAGCCGGTAGTACAGATCGGCCCGGAAGCGGCCCTGGGCCACTTCGTCCTCCAGCCGGCGGTTGGTCGCGCAAATCAGGCGCACATCGACCCGCCGCGGCCGGTCGTCGCCCAAGCGACGGATCTCGCCCTCTTGCAAAGCCCGCAGCAATTTGACCTGGGTGCCCGGCGCCGTCTCGCCGATCTCGTCGAGGAACAGGGTCCCCCCGTCGGCCGCCTCGAAAAGCCCGGCCCGGTCCATCGCCGCATCGGTGAAGGCGCCCTTTTTGTGGCCGAATAATTCGCTGTCCTGCAATTGCTCGGCAATGGCGCCGCAATTGACCGCCACAAAGGGGCCGTCACAGCGCTGGCTGTGCTGGTGGATGGTCTGGGCCAGCAATTCCTTGCCCGTCCCGGTCTCTCCCAACAATAGCACCGTGGCATCGGTGGCGGCGGCCCGTTCCATCAGCGCATAGACCCGGCGCATGGGCTCACTGTGGCCGATAATATGGGGAAAGGGATCGCGGTCGGGCGGCAGCGGTGCCACCGTCGCCCCCTCTTCGGGCCGGGGTCGCTGAAGCGGTGCAGCCTCGACGGCGGCAATCAATTGATGGCGTTGCAAAAAAGAGACAAAGGCCGTCGAAAACAAGCGCACGCCGGCCCCTTCCTCCAAGATGTAGCCGTCGGCCAGCATATCCTGCAGCAAATGGACCTGTTCGGGCGCGACGGACGCGCCGCCGGCCAATAGGCCCACCAATTGGCGCTGGTCCTCGTTGAAATGCTCCCACAAATAATCGAAGTGGTTGGCCGCCTCCTGGGCGAAATAGCGCTCTGCCTGCTGCGGCTGGCCCGCCTGTGCGGCCTCGAATAATTCGGCGCAGGCCATCTGCACGAAAAAGGGCAGATGACCGCCCAGGGCCAGAATTTCGTCCCGGTGCTCTTCCAGGGGGACCCCGGCCGCCGCCGAGGGTTCAGCGATCAACTTGCGCACCGCTGCCTCGTCCAAGGGCCCCAATTGGACGCGCGAAAAAATATTGAAAAAAGGCGATTCGGCAATGGCCCGGTCGCGGCACAGACCGCGCAATTCGGCGCGCGAGGCGGTGACAAAGGAAATGGGGTATTTATTGGCCAGAGCGCGCAAAAAACCGAAAAATTCGGGGCCGAAAGCCGGATTGCCGGTTACCGCCTCGAATTCATCCAATAGGCATACCAACCGCAGACCGGTTTCGTCCAGGCGCGCCACCAACTCTTCCACCGCGGCAAAATCGCCGATCGCCCCCACCTCCAAGCGGCCGCCGACGGCCTTTTTCAGCTGCCGCCCCCAGACCCGGCAGAAACCCGCCTGATCGAGGTGTTGCTGGCCCTGCAAATCGAGCAGCACAAAGACGTAGGTGTCGGGATTTTCCAGATAGCGGGCATGAATCTCGGGCTGGGCGATATGCCACAGCAGCGACGATTTGCCCACCCGCCGCTGGCCCACCAGCGATACCGATTGCGGCGCTTGGGACCCGAGGCGGGCCATGAGGCGTTCGATCTCGCGCTGGCGGCCGTAGAACTGTTCGACGGCGCGGATCATCGAGCGGTTGAGATAGGGATTGCGCGACATGCAGGCGGCCTGGGGAATTGAGTAAGACCGCTAGTATATACCGGGCCCAGAGGGGCGTCAAGCCGCCCTGCCCCCCGCTTGCGGGGCCGCCCCTGTCCACGCACCGTCTCAGTACTGCCTCTCTTGGGTTACAGTCCGGCGCTTAGCGGCGAGGTAAGTCCCCGGGGAAATAATGGCATGTGTTTTGCCGCCTTCTCCCCGACTAGTATATTATCCCCATAAGCCCGGAGAAAGGCACGAACCGATGGCCGCCGAACATACCAACCCCGAATTGACCACCCGCGACGTCCTGTCCCAGATCGACCGCCGCCTGAGCCTGATCGAAGAGGATTCGCGCGCCCTCGACGACAAACTCACCGGGCGTATCGATGCCCTCGACGACAAACTCACCGGGCGTATCGATGCGTCAGATGCCAAGTTCAACCGACGTATTGATGCACTCGACGATAAATTCGATGGGCGCATCGACGCACTCGATGATAAACTAAGCCTCAAGATAGACACCGGACTCGGCGATTTGCGCAAAGAGATGAACAGCAAATTCCTCTGGGTGCTGGGCGTTTTGGTGGCTAGTTGGCTGTCCACCATCGGTACGGTCCTGTTCAAATAACAGGCGAATTTCTCGCCCCCTAAACCGCCCAATTAGCCACCACGGCGACCACCAACAACAGCCAGGTAGCCAATACGGGCTTCCGGTCGAAAACTCATTCCTTGCCCCTGCCTCGTTTCACAGCAGACGCACCTCCCCGCTGTCCCGTGATCGGGCCATCTTCTCTCTACTGCAGCAGCCATATTGCGGATTTTTCAGGGCGCAAAAACCTGGATCCGCCCGGTTTCACCTTGCCCGTCGGCCACATACACCCACCCCCGGCTATCGACCACCATAGAGACCGCCGTGGGCGGCGACACTTCGAATTCGCCTGGCCCCGAGCCAAACCGCCCCCATTTGGTGATATAGCTCTGTGCCACCTCTCCGGGGCGGGCGTCAAGTACCTGCAAACGCCCCAGCGCCTCCAGCACCAGCAAGCGCCAGCGCGATGGATCAAACGCCAGCGCCAACGGGTTCAGCGTCTGCCCGTCCTGGGCCCCCACGCCGTCGGCGAACAGTGTATTGCGACCGCCAAAAATGAGCCGACCGCCCAATTCGGTGGGCGTGCGGCCGACGATATGGTTGGCGTCGCGGTCGGGCGCCAACAAAAAGAACTGGTCCTTGCCCCCTAGACCGGCTTCTTTACCCACCACCAGATGCCCCAGGGGCAGGGCATCGTCGGTGGCCAGAGTCACGTTCAAGCGGTCGTTCGTTGCACTGGGCGTGCCGTCCGCCGCAAAAGCATAGAGAAAACCCTGGCGGTCGACCAGCACCACCTGACCGTCGTCCTGGAGATACAAACTAGCCGGGTGCTCCCCGGCCGTATCGACCAATTGCTCCCAAGCTATCGCCCCGTCCACTGTTAATTGGCCCACCAATACCCTGTCCGCTGTCGTATATACCGCAACGGCCACTCCCCCACCGCCGGCCACCAGGTGTAGCGGCGACAGGCGAGCCGGCACGTGCCCCTGAAAGCGCACCCGATAGTCCTGGTCACCGTCCAGCTGGAAGTGGACCCCGGAGACCATGGAGCGCGCCGTGGTCGTCAAGCTAACAGTGGCCGCCACGTGCAGACGGTCGTCCTCGTCCAGCGCCAGCCCCACAGCGCGCATCTCGGCCTCTTGGACAAGCGGCAACGCGTATTCGTCCACCAGTCCGTAAAACCGGCCTTCGACCACCTGGCTACTGACGGCCACCCCTTCCCAACTAGTACGCGCCACCACGCGGTAACCGTAGTCGGTATTGCCGTCGAGCCCCTCGTCGACAAAAAGCGTATCCCCCAACTCGGCGCTTTCGCCCACCACCTCCTCGGTGCTGCCCGCCGTCTGCCGCCAGATCTGATAGCCAGCAAAGCGCGGCCCGCGGTAGCTCCTCCAGCGCACTAGCGCCGCCGCCGTCTGACTGCTGGCCGCCACCTCCTCCAATCTCAGCGGCGGCAGATCGTATACCACGCCCAATTGGCGCGTATCCAGCATCTGGCCGGCGGCCTCCAGCCGCACCCAGTACAGATAGCTAACCCCGGGCCGGGCCGTGGTATCGGACCACACCGTATCGCCCACACCGCTGACAGTAGCCAAAATGACATCGGCCCCGCCGAATAATTGGCGGCGAATCTGATAGTGGCCAAAATTCGGTCCCCGATATCGCGTCCAGCGCACATCCACCCGGCCTTGCAGACTGTCGGCTTCTAAGGCCAATAAACCTATGCCTGGTACGCGGAAGGCGCCGACGCCCACTTCCCGGCTCAAGGCGGCGAAACCGTCCTGGTTTACAACGGCGACCCGATACAGGTATTCCCGCTCCGGCTCAAGGCCGGCATCCCGATAGCTGGTCTGGTCCATCTGGGTGAGCACCGCCAAGGTATCCACCGCCTCGCGCCCCTGTATCTTGCGCAAAACCCGATATTGGGCAAAATCCTGGTCGCCGGCGTACGGCAACCAACTCACCAGCACCGCCCCGGCGGTATCGTCCAGCACCGCCGATACCCCTTCCACCGGCGGCGTCAGAGTCGGATCGAGGGGATTGTCGCGCCGGGCGTCGTAACAGGCCGCCAACAGCAATAGGACTATGGGGCCGCTGCGCCAGAGCCAATTTTTCATCGCTTTATCCCAGCTTCCAAAACAGAATCTCTAGCTGGCCGTGCGGCCAAATAATTTTTTCCAAAAGCCACCGCTCTGGGCGCCGATAAAACGGCCGAGCAACCCGCCCCGGACCGCAAACGTCTCTCCTTCTCGGCACACGTAGCCCAGATCGACCAGACTCTCAGCGGCGTACTGCTGCCGGCGGTCTACCGCGCCCCCTTCGCACAGGGCCCGCAACACCCCCTGCTGGACCTCGGTAATATGGCTTTTCCACAGCTGTTCCAGATGCGGACGCGCTGCCTTGAAGGCCTCCTCTTGCAAACGCGCCCGATCCAGCGACCCAGCGGCCCGGGCAGCAAAAGCCCAGTGCGCGGTCAACTGCAATAAATAGGGTGAGCCGCCCGCCAAATCGACAATCCAATCCGTCTCCGCCGCAAAAGGAACCTCCGCCGCGGCGGCCGGGGCGGCGGCCAACTGGCAAGCTTGCTCCTGGTCAAAAGCCCCCAGATTGGCGGTGGTGAAAATATTGAAGAAGGGCGAATCGCCAATATCTTGCGTATGGCACAATTTCTGCAAAGCATCGTCCGAGGTCATTATATAGCCGACGTCGTTGCTGTTGGCCAGCGAGCGCATAAAGGAGAAAAAATCGAGCGGGAAGCCCTGGTGCTGGGTCACCAGACCGAAATCGTCGCACAGCAGGACCAGCTTGCGCCCCGCCTCCATTAGTTGCTCGACCAGATCGCTGAAACCATCGTACGAGGCTTGCATGGCCGGCTCGCCGGCGGCTTCCAGTTGCGCCCCCAACATGCTGAAGAATTCTTCCGGAGAATTGGGAGGATTTCCCCTGAGATCGAGCCGCAGGTAGAGATACAGCTCGGGCTCGTCCAATTGCTCGGCCCTCGTCTCGGGATCGCACAGATAATTGAGCATGGAGGTCTTGCCGGTGCGCGGCCCCCCGACAATGGAAACCGATTGCGGCCGGTCGGCGGCAATGCGCGAGGCAATGCGAAAAATCTCCGCCGTCTGGTTGAAGAAGCCCGCCCGCCCAGCCACAGGCGTCTTGTATATATAGGGATTGTCCATATCCGTGCCTTTCGCTAATTCTTTCAAAACCGCTTGCTGTACACAACCTGCAAACCCCGCGCCCCTAAGACCGCCAGATTGGGCCGGGTGATATTGGGCCCCTGCGCCGCCGCATCGACCATATTGAGCAGCCACGCCGCCCCGACAAAGCCCCAGGCCAATTCGGCGCGATTCGATTTGTCGCGAAAATCGCGGTACAGCCCCTCAAATTCAGCCCCGTCGGAGGCGCCCCGGTACGCATCTTGGGCGTCGCGGTACTGCTGATCAGCCACCACCGCATAGCCTATCGTCGCCGCCGTCAGTCCCAGCATGAAATAGCCGCGGTTGCGGTAACCCTGGTAGCGCTGGCCCCAACCCGGGAAGATGCTCGAACGCAATAACGCCTGGGATCGAGAGGTCCGGCTCAACTGCGCCCGGCGGGCCAGAATATCCTCCTGGCGCACCAGCATGCTGGCCTGGCCCAGATAGCGCTCGGCTTCGGGCGGGGGAGCTTCGCCGTCCATGGTCAGATCGTCCATATTGAAACTGGCGTCGTCGCGGACGATCTCCTTGTACACCGCCAAGGCCTGGTCCTCTTGCCCCAATACAATATGAGCCAGCCCCAGATATTTGCGCGCCGTAGAGCGCTCGGTCTGGCTGTTCAAACCCAGCTCCAAAGCTTGGTGCAGAGCGCTGGAAGCCGCCTCGAATTCGCCCTCCTCAAAGAGCCCGATGCCTTCGGCCAGGGTCTGCCCCGACACCGTCCGTCCCGGGATCAACAGCAGCCCCAGAATAAAAAACAACATTCCCACCAATGCCTTCATAGCCGTACGTCCTTTATTTCAACCGCACTTTCACCGTCGAATCCTTGTACACATACACCGATTCCACTGCGCTGCCCTGCAAAGCCAGCGTATTCCACCCCACCGGCAGGCGGATATCGGCCGGCGGGAAGCGCTTTTCGTTGGCCCCGTTGAGCAATAGCCTGCCCGAATAAGGCTTGACGATGCGCACCTGGCCGTATTGCCGCACCAATTGGAAAGCCGGCGGCTGGTAACGCTCGCCCGGCCCAAAATCGCGCGCTACTTCCCGCGCATCGTAGCCCTCCAGCACCAGGCGCAGCCGATGCGCACCCGGCTCCACGTCGACGGCAATGGGCGTGGAGCCGCGCTGGCTGCCGTCCACCCACACCACCGCCCCGGGCGGCTCGCTTTTGATCTGCAACCGGGCCGGCTGCAATTGCAGCCCCAGACGCACCGTATCCGCCCGCCCCAGGACCACGGTCAAGGTGGTGTCGCGGGCTTGGTAGTCGGCTTTGCGCAGGCGCACCTGGTGGCGCCCTACGGGCATCTTTTCAAGGTGCAGCGGCGTTTGCCCCCGATGCGCCCCGTCCACTTGCACCGACGCCCCCGTCGGCTGCGAAATCAGATACAGTTCACCGACCCTGGCCCGGAGCGCAAAATCCACAAGCGCCGTCGCCCCGTCTTCCAGGACCAGATCGCGGGATTCGGCCACATAGCCGGCCCGGGTCGCCTGGACGGTATATGCGCCGGTGGGCAATTCCAGTGCTGCAAACGGACCGCTAAGGACCGTATCGCGCTCGCCCTGCACCCGCACCTGTACCCCCTCGACGGGGCTTTCGACGGCGAGGAAACCCGTGCGCCGACGCATCGACACGGGATGGCGTTGGCTGTGACCGGCCACCACCTGCATGGTCTCGGCCAGGACGTGGTACTGCGGATGCCGCAGTTCAACGACATGGGCCCCGGAGGCCAGGGTCAATTTGATCGGCACCGGCCCGGTCTTCTCCTCCAGACGCTGCCCGTCGAGCCAGATTTCAGCCCCGTTTAAATCGGCCTCCACCCACACATCACCGGTAGACGGGGAGATCGGAGGAGAAGGGTCGACCCCCTGACCCTCGCCACTTTCCGGGCTCGGCCAGAACGCCGCCCAGGCGGCCACAGCCAGCACCGCAGCCGCCCCCAACCCCATCCACAGCGGCTTGCGACTTTTGTTTTTTTCGGCCTCGCCCACCAACAACCAAATGGAACGGGCCCGACGCACCCACAACCGATAAAAGTCCACCCCAAACTGGTAGCTGCCGTCGTCGTTGCGCAGCAGCCATTCGTTGGTATTGGTGTGCAGACTCTCCAGGGCCACGTGCAGGACATCGGCCTTCAAATCGAGCGGATAGTCGTTGTCGTCGATGGCGACGACCAGTTCCTGGGGGGTGCGCCCCTGGCCGACCTGGTCGATTTCCTCGCTGATCAGCGACAGGGCCAGTTGCTCGGTCTCGTCCAACTCGTCCCACTGGTAGGTCAAATGGGGTGGCGCGTTGCCAATGATAATGCGCACCACCTCGTCCAGATCCTCTTCCGTGACCTGGTTGCGCTGCATCTGATTGAGATAGTCGACCAGATGCGAGCAGATGACCTGGGTGTAGAAGGGATGGCCAAAGGTCAGCTGGTAGATCCCCTCGACCACGCCCTCGGCGTAGCTCATCCGCCCTGCCACCGGCCGCTCGATGAGCAGGCGGGTATCGCCCGGGCTTAAAAAGCCAATCTTGTGGGCCGTGCCCTTGGCCGTCAGCCGGCGCCATTCCTCCTCTTCAATAACCCCCATCCCCGGCGAGCCGGTAAAACAGAAGGACATGCGCCTGTTCTCCAGGATGCTGGCCATATAGGACAGCACCCCGCCGCCCAATTCGCCGGCGACGACTTTTTCGGGCAGTCGTTCGGCCTCGTCGACCAGGAATAACAGACGCTTATCGGGATACAGTCGCTGAATATCGTCGAGCAATTGGTCGAATACGAGTATGGGATTGCCGCTGGAAAAATCGTAGTAGTCGAGATTCAGGCGCTTGTCACCGACCCCTTCGACGGTATAGCGGGCCAGGCGCCCGAGGAAATCGCGGTCCTCGTCGACCCCGGCCATCAGCTGCATATCGATAAAAACCGGCAGGAATTCAGGGCCCAGCTTGCCGTTGAGGATCTGATACATAATGGAGGTCTTGCCGCTGCGCCGGGCCCCCACCAGCAACAGCACCATGCCCTCGTCCTCGGCCAGCAGACGCTGGCTGACATAGGCAAAATCGTCCTCGCGGCCGAAGAACATATCGGGCCGGCTCACCGGCACCGGGACGCCGGTGAGGAAGGGATTGGGCTGGATGGGCGTGAAGCCCTCGTTGTCTTGGCTCATATCCTCCCGCTTATCAAGGATCGCGGACACAGCGGAAACCCGCATCGTCCATGGTCAGCGACGGATCCGACCAATAGGGCTGGCGCCAGGTTTCCGGCTCCGTCGCCCACGAACCGCCCAGCAGCAATTTGCGGCCGCCGTCCCCTTCGTCCACCCACTCCCAGACATTGCCGGCCATATCCTGCGCCCCATAGGGACTATCTCCCCCGGCAAAGCGCCCCAGCGGCGCCAAAGCCTGGTAGCCGTCCTGGCCCCAGTCAAAATTGGCCCGGGCCCCGGTCGCCTCCTGGCCCCAGGGAAAAACATACTCCGTCGCCCCCAGAGCGGCCCACTGCCACTCCTGTGCTGCGGGCAGCCGTTTGCCCGACCAGGCGCAGTAGCGCCGGGCCCCGTACCACGAAACTTCGACCACCGGATATCCCTCAAAGCCCGGCCGCACCTGAAAATCGCCCTGGCGCACCTGGATAAGGGCGTCGCCGTCCCCCGCGTCTAACCAGGGGACACCGCCCTCAGTCTGGTTGCCCATAGCCTGCAAAAAAGCCCGGTACTGGGCATTGCTCACTTGTTGACGATCGATATAAAAACCGAAATCGGCTACATGCACCATATCGTCGGCCAGGCCGGCGCCGCTGGCATAGCCCAAACCCGCTGCCGCCGCGGCCGGGGGCACAAAGTAGAAATCGCCGGTCAACGACGACGAATCCCAGGGCACCTGGCGATCTTGTGAGGCCGCCTTGACCGCTACCCGCACGCGCTTGAGGACCTCTTCTATCTTGAGTCCAGGCACCTGCATATAATCGAGCAATTTGGCCGTGTACAACCCATTGCCCTCGGTGCCGTCGGCGGCGACTTTGCCCGGCCCGGTGGCATAGGCCAGGATCGAACCGACCGCCGCGTCCATGCGCGCCAGGCCGCTGCTGCCTGAGCGAAAAGAACGGGCGAAGGGGTTGTTGCGGCAGGCGTCGAGGATGGCAATATTGACCCGATTGTCGGCGCTTTCCATTTTGCGCATCACCGACGAGACCAGGACGCATTCATCGGCCACTTCGTCCTCGTGCGCCACATCCGACCCCACCGGCACCAGATAATTGAGCCCGCCTACCTGGATTCCGTGGCCGGCGTAGTAGAACAGGCCGACCCCGCCGTCCCGCAGTTGCTGTCCAAAAGCGCGGATGGCCTGCCGCAACTGCCGGCGGTCGGCGTCGAGCAGCAAATCGACGGCAAAGCCGGTGGCCTCCAGCGCCTGGCCGACGGCGCGGGCGTCGTTGACCGCATTGCGCAGGGGCGCGTTGGCGTAGCCGCCGTTGCCCACCACCAGGGCCGTGCGCCGTTCGGGTTTTGGCGCCTCGACCGTGGGTTCATAGAATAGGGCCTCGCCGGTGAAAACCGTCCATCCCTCGACCCGGCCGCCGGCGTCAATGGCAAAAATCACCCGCTCGTCCGCATATACTCGGTAATTGGTCTGGCGACCGGCCACCACCCGATCGGCCGCCCCGTACGCCTCGAGTACTTGGGACAACCGGCTGCCGACGCCTATGCCCCGGGCACTGGTGCCTCCCTCCGCGGTGCGGATATGGCGAAAGGACCAGGTAGCCTGGCCCGTATCGACGATAAGCCCCTCTCCCCCTGCTAGCAGTCCGGCGTACAGATACAGGTTCTCCTCGGCGGCGCGGCCGGCGTCAATACGAAGTCGCACCCGGGGTGTTTGCACCAGGGCCTCATAGGCCTTATCGCCCGGACCCCAGGCCCCTTCGGCCGGCCCCTCCACCCCCGCCCGGCTCCGACCCAGGTCGCGCCCTTGCAAAAGCGCCAAATTGACCGCCGCCAACTCGGCGTCGCCCCTCTGGGCCGCGGCAAAATCGGCCGCAGCCTCTTCTTTGCCGCCGGCGCCAAACGTCCGGGCAATACCGCGGGCAATCAGAGCGTGAGCCCGGCTGCGGGGCGTGGAAGCCCGCAGCACCGCCTCTTCGGCCAGATTCAGGGCTGCCTGGGATTCCCCCCGGACAAGGGCCAAGCAGGCCAAATTGGTATAGGCCGTGCTGTATTGGGGATCCTTTACTCGAGCCCGCTCAAAGGCCATCCGCCCCGCCTCGATCATTTGCTTGGCATCCAAGCCCGACCTTTCGCCCCGCGCCCCGGCCTGCTCCTGACGCAGACGCGTCTGGCCGTCCAATTCCACCGGCAACACTAAGTCCAGCGCCGCAGCGGCACCCAATTCGAGGGCCCCCTGCAACCAGGCGACCCCGGCGTTATTGTGGATTTCGCGGCTGGGAAAGGTGCGCCCGATAAATTCAAAACAACGCGCCGCCTCGGGGTAGTGCCCAATCAGCAACAGCTGTTGGCCGGCTTCAAAAACCGGCACCAGTTGACCAAGCTGGTCCTGCGAACGGCGGGCGATTTCCTGGCGTTCGGCCAGGGCCGGATAGCCTTCCATATCGCCGTCCAAGGCGTATTCAGTGTAGATACTTTCGAGCAACGACGGGGTCGCCTGCAGCGTATTGTAGCCGGCCATATAGCCAAAATAGCCACCAAAATAATCGGCCTCCGCCTCCAATTCGACCACCTTCACCGGATTCTGCTGCAAATCGCCCAGCATCTGCCCCACCTCCAGATCGGCGAAACCGTTGCCAAAATCGCCTACCCAGCCGTGGTCCTGGTAAAAATGGGCCAGTTCGTGCCCCAATAGGGCGGCCAGGGCGTCGAGCGAATCGGCCCCCTGGGCAACGCATAAATCGTAGGCCCGCTCTTCCAGGGTTATGGTATGCGCCCGGGGCAGGAACCAAGCCACTTTCATGCGTCCCCGCCCGCCCTGCGCCAGAATCTGCATTTGCGGCGGCGTGCGTCCGTCGCCGATAACCTGGACCAATTCGTCGTATACCCGCTGGGCCACCTGCACTTTGGGGTTTAGAGCGGGCAGGGCGGCAGCGGCGGCCGAACGGACACCGCCCCACCAGACCAGGCCCAGCAGCACCGCAATCAGAGCCTTGGTGGACGCATTGTATCGCCATTTAGTCATAGAGCAATCCATCGTCTTTACGCAGCCGGAGAACGCCCTTTACTATTGATCTTGTCCCGTGCCGTCTGCACGGGACGCCTCGTCGGCGCCTCTGACCAGGGCCCATTTGACCTGTCCCCAGCCGAGGCTCTCGAGTCTGTATATTGCTGCTGACCTGCTTTCGCAAGAGCTATGCCATAGCGTTTATCAATTTTCAATTTTTAGCTTCTAACTATATGTATTTTTGGCATATAAAAAATAAAAATTCTCTGAGATGATTTCCATCTCAGAGAATTTTCTCACTTCCAGGACGCTTTTTCCTCTTTTCAAGAAAACGGCTCCTTCAGCGCAATAAGAGCAATTTGCGCGTTTGCATCTGGCCACCGGCCCGCAGGTGATACAGATAGACCCCACTGGCCAGCCCCCTTCCCCCGTCGTCGCGGCCGTCCCATTGCAGCGTATAGGCTCCGGCCGCTCGCTCTCCCTGCATCAACGTGGCCACTTGCTGGCCGGCCAGATTGTACAGCCCCAGATCGACCTCTCCGGCTGCAGGCAGGCTAAAGCGTATCGACGTTTCGCTGTTGAAGGGATTGGGATAGTTCTGTCCGAGGGCCAATTCCTGCGGCGTGCCCTGCTGGAAGCTCTCCAGCACCGCTGTCGGCGGCGTAGCCCCAGGAGGACTGAGGCGAAATTCGTCGAGGTAGAAAACCCCTTCCGGATCGCCATTGATGCGCACCTGAGTCAATACCCGGCCTACGCCCAATTCTTCCAGATTGATTGCCACCGCCTGCCACTCAGCATTTTCCCAGTCGACCAGCGAGGTCTCCGAATTGCCGGTCCACACCGGCACGCGCTTGGTATTGACGGTGAGGTTGAGGAAATCGCCACTCGACGAACCCGGATGCAAAGCCAAGCGCAACACTTCACCGCCGAACAGCGCCACGGGCTCGGCGGGCGTCCAGCGCATTGCCCAGATGCCGCTGCTTTCCAGGCCCAAAGCCCTATCGCCGACAAAAACCTCGACAGGACTGGAAGCCGCTGCGATATTGCGCTCCACTTCCAGGGCCCAGCCCGCCCCTTGGTCCTCGCCCCAGATGATTTGATCGGCAGACGGCCATACGGCGACTTCTTTTCTCAATTGGGTCCAATAGGGGCCCAGCGCGGTGGCCTGCTCAATCAATACCGATACCCTGTGCCAACCAACGGCCTCTGCAACCAGCGGCGTCTGCAACCGCCAGATGCCGTCGCCGGCATCGGTCAGCGCTGCGTTTGGGGCCCCACCCAACCCACTCAGGTCGGCCGTCACTTGGGTCACCTCGGCGTCGGGCTCGAACAGCGCCGGACGCACCGCCAGGCGAAAGTCGAGACCGGCCCCGTCCACCACTACAGCGGGCGGGGCCTCTTCCCAGCGAGTGGGCCCGACGACGTGATAGTCTGGACGGCCCTCAAAGACGCGGATCTGCTGGTCGGCGGGGATATCCGTCCATATATCGACCTGCCCCGAGGGCCAGCGGATCTCCAGGCTGTCCACCCGGGTGCGATGCCCCAACCCGAAATGCGCCACCTTCGGGTCCTGGTTGAAGCCGTTGCCGCCCATAATCTCGCGCACTTGCCGCAACTCCCCCGCCACGGTTAGTACCCGAGCGCCAATGCCGTCGCGGTTGCTAACCGTGCCCACCGGATCCACCACCAACCAGTGGTTGTCGTTGCCGTTGTTGCGAAACAGGGCCCTTTGGGTCAGCAAATCGACAAAGCCGTCGCTATCAAAATCGCCCAGAGAAAGATAATTGCCCCCCCTACCCGTAGGTCCAAAACCGGCGCGGTCGGTGGCCTCTTCAAATCCTGTACCTGTATTGAGAAAGAGAAACCGAGGTTGGCTAAGCACTAGATCCAAGTCCCCGTCGTTGTCCACGTCGGCCAATCCAGGGCTCTCCGCATTGTCCGCCTGCAGCGCTTGTAGGCCGGCTCCTTCGAGAATATCGAGGAAATCGCCGCCGCCCAGATTTTGCAGCAACAACGAGCGAAACGGCAAGACGCTGCCGCTGAGGCCCCCCGACGCCTGAAAAATATCCAGCCTACCGTCGTTGTCGATATCGCCCACCGCCACCCCGAAAGCCTGCGACGTATCGGCCACATCGCCCCGGGTCGCATCGGTGAAACCGCCCTGCCGGTCATTGAGAAACAACCGGTTGGGCGCCCCCAGCGTAGCAATGTAGAGATCCGTCCAATCGTCGTTGTCGAAATCGGCGGCAACTATGCCCCCGCCCGTGCCGCCTATAACCGGATGGAATTCGATATCCAGCCCGGCGGCGGCGGTAATATCGGCAAAGGTTCCGTCGCCCTGGTTGCGATAGAGCTTATTGCGCACCGTCGGATCGCCGTCCCAATGATCGTCTTCCGGCCCGCCGCTAATCCATCCCATATTGCCCATATAAAGATCGAGATAGCCGTCCCGGTCGTAATCCAGCCAGAGCGCATTGTCGGTGGCCAGCACGTCGGTCAGACCGGCGTCTTCCCCGACCTCGACAAAGACGCCCCGGTCGTTGCGAAACAGCCGGTTGCGGCTGGGCTCGTTGCCAAAAAACACGCCCAGCCCGACGAATAAATCCTGGTCGCCGTCGTTGTCGTAGTCGCCCCAGATGACGCCCCCGCCTATCCACGTGGAGGGAATGGCCGCTAACAGCACCGAGCGGTCGGTAAAACGGTCCCCCTCGTTGCCTAACAGATTGAATTCGCAACAAGGAGGAGGGCCATTTTGGCCGCGGAACAGATCGACGCGCCCATCGTTGTCGTAATCGCCCAGGGCGATGGAGCGGCTGGTCCAGTCGAATGCCAAGCCCATTTCGGCGGTTACATCGGTGAAGATGGACTGGGCTCCCAGGGGCCATGCAAAGATAAGTCCAACGAGTCCGACCAAACTGCTGGCACCGAGGCTGGAATGAATCAACTTTTTCATCATAATAACGGCTTTCCCAGTATGCCCTCCCCATCCTATAGGGATTCTATTGCACAGTACCCGAGTGGAAGGTCCGATTGAATGAGACACGTATCGCGCAAAAAAAGTGCCAGTCAATGTGACAACGGCCAATAAATAGAGGCTAAGCTCTTTAAGGTCAACAAGAAAAAGAATATTGCTCCGCGCCTTAGCTGCGCCTCCATCGGCGCTATTACTGAAAGTAGGACATTTATTCCCACTTTCAGGACAAGCCACCACGTCCCGGCAAACAGGTCGATACTGATCCGCCGTTGTCGAAAAACAGGAAACACCGGCACCCTGGTCGGCTGCATCTTCACCATCGACCTATCCCGCCCAAATAAAAAAGGCCGCAGCCCTGCGGCTACGGCCCTTCACTGCTATTAAATCCTCTGTCAAAAGCTGATGTTTAGTGAGAATCGTGTATTGTCCTGCATGGGGGTGTCCTCGCCGGTGATATAGGCGATGTCGATCTGAAACAGATTGTATTTCAAGCCTACCCCAAACGTCGGCGTCTTCAACTCCCCGTCGCTGTCCAGCGAATAGCCCGCCCGACCCGCGAAAAAGGCCTCGTCCGCATTGGCCGACAAGCCGTATTTATACTCGACGCCCACGTGCAGATCCATCTCCTTGAATTCGTCCGACAGCGCCTCGTCGCTCCAGGCCTTGACTAAATTCGAGGCAAACGAGCCATCGGCAATCAGCGGCTTGTAGATATCCATCGAGACCAAGACATCGTTGTATTCCGAATCCAATACCTGATACGCCGCCCCCACCACAATATGCTGCGGCAACGGATCGGCCTGCGACGCGTCGATATAGGTGATCCGCGGCCCCATATTGCGCAGCGCCGCCCCCACCGAGAACAGCGCCGAGGGCTGCCACAGCAAGCCCACATCCGCCGCAAAGGAATTGCCCACCCCTTTACCCCGTTCAATCCCGGCCCCTTGGTCGGCCAGATTGGAGCGGATGAATTTGAGCCCGATCCCGGCTTTCAGCTTGTCGCTGACCTGGGCCCCGTAGGCCCCCGACAAAGCCACATCGTAGGAACGGAAGGTCCCCTGGTTGGTGCCCCGCTCATCGGTGCGGATCTGTTCGCCCAAGTTCAGCAGGGCGATATTGAAGCCCAGATTGCCCCAGCCTTCCACCGGCGTGGCGTAGGCCAAAAACTCGTACGACAGATCGTCGGCCAACCCCGGCAGCCATTTGGAGTGGGTAAAGTTGAACTGACGGCGCTGCTGGCCGGCCAGGGCCGCCGGGTTGAAGTAGGAGGCGGTGGCATCGTCGGCGATGGCGACATAGGATTCGCCCATGCCAATGGCCCGCGCCCCCGGTTCGATCAGCAGAAACAGCACGGCCGCACGACTCTCGGGCGTCGCCTGCACGCCTGCGGGAAGGGAGACCCAAAGCGCCAGCAGCAGGCCCGCGATACGGGGCGCCAGAAAACGCGCACCAGCGTGAAAAGAGAAACGACTCATAGGGTACTCCTTGGCGGCGAGAGGCCGGCAACTTCAAATGCCTACCAATCCGCGGCGATTGGGGGATAGTGCAAAAACCAATTAAATCTGACTAGAGTAAGCAAAGACCGTACCAAATTATATAGGAAATACCACAAACAGAGAGCAACTATATGTAGAATAATATCTTAAATAAACAAAAAGACAATCCCGCACCGATCGCCTTCCCCGGATATTCCAATAAATTAGACTATTTCGTCCACTTTTCGAGGATTTTTCCAATCTATTTGAGGCGGTTTCAAAACTTGCTTTGCGACCAAGGGCGCCCCCGAAGGGACGCCGCATGCGAAGCATTCAGGCGATAGAACCAGTGGCTGCGGAGTTGCCCAAAAGGCGTTTTGCAATCGCCTCTATAAACCTATCCCTGCGGCAATCTGCTCCAGGCGCTCAAGCAGACGGTCCAGAGCCCGGGCCCCGCGGGGATTGTCCTCTAATTGGCGCGCCAACTCTTCCAGCTCATCCGCCAATTCGGCCTCTTCCAAATAGGCGCCAAATAAACGCCCCGCCTGCGCTTCGTCCCCGGCATCGGCCAGACTGTGCAAATCGACCCCCAGATCACGGGCGGCCACCAGGATACCGCGCAGACTCTCCAACCAGTTCCCCAAGTGGAAGTAAACAACGACCTCGTCGCCATGCAGTCCGGCACTGGCCAGTAGACGGTCATAGGCCTGCTCCCACAATGCATCATCGGCCGAAATTTGCAGGCGCTCTACATGGACGACCAATTGCTGGCTTCCCTGAGAATCGAGATGGGGGGCTAAGCGCAGTAAATCCCGCCGAGGCTGGTCCTCCCCAACACCGGCGCGTCGGGCCACCTGCAGACCCACCCAGGCCACCCCGGCGCCAAAAGCGGCTTGCCGCGGCGCCAACGCACCGGCATAACCGTACGCCGGCCTGGGCCCCGCAGCCAATTGCCGCTGCAGAGCAGGCCAGGCGTTCTCCACCCCCTGCAAGGGATCGTCCAATTGCATAAGCTGGGCAAAACCAGAGGCCAGGTAGAGCATTTTCCCCCCGGCGGAAAAACGGTCGGCGACCTCCAATTGGTATAGATATACGCCGTTGGCCACGCCCTGCCCGGATTCGTCGCGGCCACCCCAAACAATCTCGTGGGCGCCCTGGGGGTGGAATTCATCGAGCAAGCGGCGCACAGGCTGACCCAGCGAATTATAGATGGTCAACTGGGTCGGCCCGGCCTGGGCCAAGGAAAAAGGCAAGGTGGTCTGCTCGGTAAATGGGTTGGGATAGTTGGCCCCCAAAGAGAAAGTATCCTCTGCGGCTTCCTGAAACAGAGGCGCTTCTTCTTCCACCACCGCGGTGGCAATCAACGACCCGACCTCGGGCATGGGCAAAGCGCCGATATCGCGCACCTTAAAGGACGCTGTATCCAGCGGCGCCGAACTCGACAGGCCGCCCCAGCGCGTACCCGGGACCAGGGCCCGGAATACCACCGGCACGGCGGCGACCTTTTCCTTTTTGCCGATTATCTCGTTAAAGCGAAAAACATGGCGGCCTTTATAGCGCAACGGCCCCTCGGCGCTGATTTCGACGCGTTCGACATCTGTCCCACCGGCCAGCTTATCGGTGCCGGCCACCAGCACTTGAGTCCCCGGATACAGGGTCAGGCTGCCCTCCGGGGCGATGGTCAGATCGCCGTCCACCCGCACAGTACCGGCCCAGCGCAAATCCTCGCGGATAGGGCCGTTCCAGCGGGGCTGTTTAATATCCAAGACAATCGCATCGCCCTGGGAGCGCATCCGCAATAACTCTAATCCCGAGGATCCGGGCGCCCACCCCAAGGCCTTGGAGGACGGATTGGTATCCAGGCCAAAACGGTCGAATAAACGGCCGTCGAACGGATCGAAGCGATCCCCCAAATTGCCCCCGTAACGCCCCCAATAGGTCTTGCTCTTGGCCCAGAAATCCAGATTGTCGCGGCCCTGGTGCGACGCGGCGACACCCTGCGGATAGCCGGCGTCCTCGTAGAGTCCGTCAGCACAGATCAAATCGACGAATTTAGACGCCTCTTCGTTATTGTCCTTCTGCCGATAGCGCACATGCCAGATCAACAACCCTTCCTGCGGCAGGTTCCTATTGTAGTAGTGGCTCGATCGGCTGCGGTATTCTAGCAGCAGATATTGGGGATACTGGATATGACTTTGGGTAATCTCGGGCGCCAGGGGTATTTTGTAGATCGATCCGCCCTGGAATAGATCGGCCACGAGGACATCACTCGAATCGCCTTCTATATAGACCAGGTCCTGGTTATTCTCGCCGATCCAGCCCAATTGCTCCAGACTCCAGGCAGAAAAACCCACCGGCCCGTCTATTTTTCCGTCCACCTGCCAGCCCAGGGTCCCTTCGCCCATCAGCCCCCAACGGCCAATACCGGCGCTGTATTCGCTGTCCTCCTGTTGCGGATTAAAGAGGTGGGAGCGGTCGAATAGATCGATCAGCCCCAAACTATGGGCGAATTCGTGCGCCATAATAGAGGCGATCGAGGTAAAACTAGGACCGCCGAATATAGCGCCCCGCCCCTCGCCGCTGATCTCGACCCGGATGGGCTCGCCATTGGGAGCAGAGTCGGCGCTGATAAAATCGTCGCCGACGCCCAGTTGGGCCACCCCGGTGACCCGGCCCAAAATGAAATTGGCCGGCGCCGAACGCATGCTGATAAAGATATAGTCTACCAGCCCGTCGTCATCGCCCGAATTGGCCACGCCGTCGGGTCCGTCGTTATCGTATTGGCCCAGGTCGTAATCGGCATCTACCTGCTGCAGAATGTCTCGGACGAAATCCTCAAAGCCGCCGTATTCATCGGCGCGGGGGGCCAAGTAGGCTTCTTTGGGCCTGGGGGCGACGTAGCGGCGAGGCAGTATAGTGCTTTGTACCTGCAATTGGCCCGAGGACATGGTTCGATAGAAATGGGCGACGCTGCCGGGGCGCTCGGGATCGAATAGCTCCCGGGCATAGGAGGGTGGCTGCAAATCGCCCGGAGCTTCGTCCTTGAACTGGGCAAAAATCAACAGCACGTTCACCGAGCCGCGGGAGGGCAACCACTGGCGATCACCGCCAGCGTAGCCGAATCCGCCCCCAGGCTCCTTGAGCGGCGCCTCGAGGAATAATTGCGGCGTTGAACTGGTTTGGCTGCCGCCCTGCCCAACCGCTATCAGTACCAATAATAGCCCCAGATAAAGGCTTCTAACTCGCTGCATAATCAATCCTCAAAAAAAGATAGAATTTATTTGGCGACATACCATTTATTAGTGGGACAGAAATAGAGCCATTTCAATACAGCTACCAGGCCCGCCTCAGCGCAACAACAGCAATTTGCGCGTTTCGACCTGAGCACCGGCCCGTAACCGGTACAGATACAGTCCACTGGCCAACTCGCGCCCCCCTTCGTCGCGGCCGTCCCAGCGCACCGTGTAAGCCCCGGCTGGCCGCTGCCCTTGCACCAGCGTGGCCACCTGCTGGCCGGATAGATTGAACAACTCCAACTCCACCGCCGAGGCCGTCGGCAGTGCAAAACGGATCACCGTGCCGGCGTTGAAGGGGTTCGGGTAGTTCTGGTCCAGCCCGAAGTCGTGCGGCACGCCGCCATGGCGCGATTCCACCACCGCCGTCGCTGCTTCGGGCGCGCGGGTCAACAGCCGCACATCGTCCAGAAAAAAGGTACCCTGCAGGGTGCCGATAAACGCAATCGCCTCGATGGCCTGCCCCACTTCATCGGGATCCAGCGGTATTTCCACCACCTGCCAGTCGCGCCGAGTCAGGTCGATCTGCCGCAACAGATCGAAATGCGCCTGGCCCACCACGACCCGCATAAATGCACCGGCCTCCGTATCGCCGGGATGGAAGGCCAGGTGCAACCCTTTGTAGCCCGCCGCTTCCAAGCCTTCCCCCGCCTCCAATACCACCTGCCACTCCTCCGCCTGGGTTTGGACCTGAAGCGCCGTCCCCCCCTGGTAGACTGTGCCCGACTGCTCCGGATCGAGTGCAACCTGAATCCCTGGCGCCAGATCCATCACATAGACATCAGTGGCCCCTCTGCGATTGGACGAGAAGGCAATATAGCGTCCGTCGGGCGACCACGAGGGCCATTCCTCGCGAGCCGGATGATAGGTCAGCCGCTGTATATTTCCCCCGTCGGCATCCATGGCATAGAGGTCGAAATTACCGCTGCGCTCGGAGCCAAAGACCAGCCGGCGCCCGTCGGGCGACCACGAAGGCCATTGGTCGTTTCCCAGGCGGTGCGTCAATTGCACCGGATTGTCGCCGTCGGCATCCATGGCGTAGATCTCGCCAGCACCGCTCCGATTGGACCCGAAAGCAATGCGCTGGCCATCGGGCGACCACGAAGGCCAGCAGTCAGTGGCCCGATTATTGGTCAAATTGGTCGACGCGCTGCCGTCGGCCCGCATAGCGTAGATCTCCCAATTGCCGCTACAAAAGGGACGGCCCCCGTCACGAGCGGTATTAAAAGCGATCTTCGTGCCGTCCGGAGACCACATCGGCCTACCGTCTGCGGCTGGATGCTGGGTCAGATTGACCAGATTGCCGCCGTCGGCATCCATGGTGTAAATATCCCAATTGCCATCCCAGCGCCCGCCTGTAAAAGCTATCTGGGTGCCGTCCGGCGCCCAGGCCGCCTCGATATGCAAACCGGACACATGGGTCAACTGCCGCAGCCCCGTCCCGTCCCGACCCATTTCGTAAAGTTCGAAATCGAGGCCTTGTGGCAACAAAGAATAGATGAGCCGCGCCCCATCCGGCGCCCAACTCGGTAAGCCACTCCAGGACGAGGTGCGGGTCATATTGACCAAGCTCCGAGCCTGCAGCACCCAGCCGCCCGCCGCCGCGTCGGCATAAACTCCTCGATCCGCCGCCGGCGCGACCGTCAGACGATGGATCAGTTCCGTCCAATAGGGCCCCAGGGAAGTGCTCTGCTCAATCTGCAGGACTATCGTCCGCACCCCCGGCCCATCGGCGATGGGTACAGTCCGTTGCCACTGCAAGCCCCCTTCGGCAATGGGCAAATCCAGGGCGGCCGGACCGCCCAATGCGCTCAGATCGGCCGTCACCCGCACCACTTCGGCCCCCGGCTCGAACAGCGCCGGGCGCACGGCCAGATCGATCGGCCCCTCGCTTTCAGCCGTCAGGACCTGTGGCGCTTCTTCCCAGGCGGTGGGCTCGACCTTGTGGTATTCCTCTCGCCCCTCGAAGACGCGGATCTTCTGGTCGGCCGGGATATTCCGCAGCACATCGACCCGCCCCGAGAGCCAGTGGACCTCCAGCCGCTCCACCTCGGTTCGCTGCCCCAGCCCAAAGTGGGCCACCGTCTCGCCCAGGGTAAAGCCGTTGCCGCCGAAAATATCCCGGCGCTGGCTCAAATCGCCGGCCGTAGCCAAGAGCTTGGCCCCAATGCCCTGGCGGTTGCTCTCAATCCCGACCAATTCCACCCGCAGGTAGTGGTTGCCGTTGCCCCGATTGCGAAACAGCCCGCCCCAACCGTTTTCGCCCCGGTGAGAGGACACATCGAGAAAACCGTCGAGATCGTAATCGACAAAGGTCAGATCGAGTCCGATACCACCCAACCCCGCCCGGGCAGTGGCCTCCTCGAAAAAACCGTGGCCGTCGTTGAGAAAAAGGAAGTGCGGCTGCGCCGTCATCAAATCGAGATCGCCGTCGTTGTCGATATCGGCTAACTCTGCGCCCAGCAGCGCCAGGCTGCCCAGCGGCGAAAGCCCGAGCCCTTCGGTGAAATCGATGAATTGACCGCCCCCCTGATTCAACAGCAGCAGCGAACGCGCCAGCCGAGAGGTGCCGCCGGCGGCCTGGAAAATGTCGAGGTCGCCGTCGTTGTCAATATCGCCCACCGCTACCCCAAAGGCTGCGTCCCCGTCGTTGAGATCAGCTGACGGGGCGTCGCGGAAACCGCCCGCCCCGTCGTTGAGCAAAAGCAGGTTGGGGGCGCGAAAAACACTTAGATACAGGTCGGGCCAGCCGTCGTCGTCGAAATCGGCGGCGACCATGCCCTGACCGCTGCCGCCGTCGAGATGGGCAAATTCCGTGTCGGCGTACAGACTGAAATCCAGCCCCGCCGCCTGCGTGACATTTGCAAAGGTGCCGTCGCCCTGGTTGTGGTACAGCCGGTTGCGCAGTTGCGAACGGTCCAGCGCATAATCGTAGTCCGAAAAATCTAGCCAGTGGCCGGTATACAGGTCGAGGAAGCCGTCCCGGTCGTAGTCCAGCCAGATGGCGTTAATAGTCGGCAGGGAATCGGTGAAACCAGCTTCTATGCCCACATCGCGGAAGGTACCCCGGTCGTTGCGCAACAGCCGGTCGCGGCCGACGTTCCAGTACGCCCCCGTCGGTACGAATAGGTCGAGATCGCCGTCGTTGTCGTAATCGCCGAAAATGGCGCCGCTGGCCAATACGTCCCCGTCCAGAGCGGCGGGCAATTTACCGTTGGCCTCGACAAAGCGACCGGCGCCTAAATTCGGCAGCAAAATACCGCCGCCGCGCAGATTGGCGCTCTGAGTATCTAAAGTCCGCCCCTGGGCCAAAAATAGATCGGGCCAACCGTCGTTATTATAATCGCCGAAGGTCGTGCCGATGGCGCTCCTATAAGAATGTGGAAAGGCCCGATCGGTGGCTAGTTCAAAAATGGGTTGCCCCGCCGCCGGTCCGGCCAACCATACCGCGCCCAGCAACCAAAACAGCCGACGATGGCGAACAGATATCCCCATGAATTCCTCCATGACATAGCCTGTTGGTACTGCGCTCATAGATCCTATGGTGACTATCGCAAAGATAGTGCCAAAGAATCCATCGGATTTTTATTTTTTCCATATAGTCTTTTAAAAACAGATTGATAGGCAATAAAATAGCACGACCTAAAAGCCGCCGCCGCCAGCGTTATTCCTGTTTCCAGGAAGGATTTTCTCACTTTCAGGACAAGCGGAATCTCGACTCGACAAAGGCGTCCTGGCCAAAGTCGTAAAATTCGCCATTCCCCCGACGCAAACCAGTATCGTCCGTTTTGCTACAGAACAAACCGTTTATCAACGATCGTTCAGCCGAATCTTTTGTTTTGGATTATACCAGATTGACTTCAAGATGCCGGAAATTTGCGCTGAACTACGGAGAATTACACGCCAACTATTAGATACACGGACATCAGTACTTCACATCGGTATTGCGCGGAAATAGCTCAGGCAATGAATATTGGGGACCGAGCGCCCCGGGCGGCAACAACCCTGTTTCCCCTTTGCCACGGTCCGACGGCCGCACCTTCTATAGACAACAGACTGGCATCAAAATTGCCCGACATTTCGTCCACATTATATTACATGGACGAATCCTTTGCAAAGGCCAGCCCCTTATGCCGTCTGAACAACCCGCCCCCGAATTGACTACCCGCGATGTCCTCCTGCAGGTAGACCGCCGCTTGACTCTGATCGAAGAGGACGTCCGTACCCTCGACCACAAACTCGACGCCAACGTCGATCATCTCGACCAGAAAATCGACAACGGTTTCGAAAAAATCGATCAGAAAATCGACGCCAGGGCCGAAAGTACGGAAAATAAACTGAATGCCAGAATAGACGGCCTCGAAACCAGAATCGATTCCCTCGAGATCCGAATCGACGACAAAGTCGATTCCCTCGGAAGCAGACTCGACGGCCTCGACGGCAAGATGCTTGCCGGCTTCGGCGATTTGCGCCGGGAAATGCAAACCGGCATCGGCGATTTGAGTAAAGAAATGAACGGCAAATTCGTTTGGATTCTCGGTGTCGTGCTGGCCAGCTGGATCTCGACTATCGGCACGGTTTTGCTCAAATAGGGCCGCTCCTCAACAAACGGCTATACTGAATATTGGATGTATCGCGGCAACCCCGGCCTCTAGCCAACAAGCCCAGCGTACGTTTCCCGCCCGCGCCAGAACAATTCCTTCACATCCTGCCGCTGCTTATCATTATTATAGCGCCCCACCGAATCGACCCACTTGAGCGACTCGTCGATAGAATCGAGGAAAAAGCGCGCCGCCGGCTCCAGTGCCAGAGACGGCCGCCCAGCCGTGAAATACACCGGACTCCCGTGGGCATATATCGACTGGTCGAAACTGTCCCGGGCATTGCCCCACAAGCGCGCCGCTACCCAGCCGTCGCGCTCCACGCGCACCCCGTAACGCTCCTGCCCCTGACGCTGCCCTTGTGGATAATTCCACTGTTGCACCACCGCCCCGTCGACCACCAATTCGACCCGCTCCACCGGATAGTGCGACTGGAAGCTGACCTCAGCCTCCAAAACGCCTTCGCCCCTCACCTCCACCATGCCACCCATACCGACCCCATCGACGCGCAGATCAATGGCCGGCCCGTTGGTGATAAACGTCCGCCCCGCCTTCATGCCCTCAATCCAACTGGCGTAAGAAAATTCCTCTTCGGTCTGCACATACACTCTATTATTGGAACAGACGAACCAGTCCGTGCCCGTCGAGGCGGGCAGCCGGATACCGCAATTGAGCAATTTGTACCACAGATCGTATTCGGGGTCCATCCAGAACGGGTCGAACAGATTAAAAGCGTCCAATTTGCCCAGCGCCGCCGCCACCGGCGCCTCCATACCCCGGCCGTTGTGGCACCAGATCACCAGACCGCCCTGGTCGCGGGCCTCATCGCAGCAAAAGCACAGCGGCGGGTAATCGGGGTCGAATTGCGCCGTTAGGGTATGCCCCCGGCTCACCGGCTGGATGAGATTGCGGATATTGAGGAACATGACGTGGCCATAGCCAAAGCCCCAGGGCGATTTGTCGCCGTAATGCCTGTTCTCCTCGCCAATATCCAATACGTGATGGGACGTGGTGAATTCGTTCATCACGCCAATGGGGTATTTATTGGAGGCATAGGGCAATTGCCGTCTGTCCAAAACACTCACCGCCGTGACATTATAGCCTTCGACGCTGCAATCCACCCCCAACCGCTGGTCGGGCCGACTTTCTTTTTCGTCATAATGGATATGAGTATTGCCCGGATACCAATTGTCGCGCTGGGGATAGTACCAACGCTCAATGGGAATCTCGACGTCGACCATTCCGTGCTCGGGCATTTCCACCACCACCCGCACGGGCTCGTATTCGGTGCCGCGCTCGACCAGCACATCGGCCCGGCCGCGCCCGGCCGACACCTCGAATTCGCCATCGGAAAAAAAGAACGGGGTCCCCGGCCCTTGCTTGAGCAGAGCTCCCGCCGGGCGCGAAAAGGTGCCCATGGAATTGAGCACGTGGACTTTGGCATCGATTTTCTCGTTGGTCGCCGCATCGATAATGGTGCCGTGCAATGTGCCCATGGCTCACCTTCCGTCTAATTGAGGGTATAGGTCTCGTACGGTTTTTCGCAGGGGTTCCCCCGACTCACATGCATACACCCGGTATCGGCCTCGATAACCACCGAGAATACGCTGGTCCAGTAGCCGTTGGTGGGGTGGTCGTTGGCGTGGCGGCAGATGGATTTGGGGAAATTGTCGTGATCGCTCAAGGCCGCTTTAACCGCCGCCAAACCCACCCGCCGTCCCGAAGCGGCGAATAACCCTTCGAGGCGACTTTTGCGCGGATGCGATTCGATTAGCTCGGGAAAATTGGCGTTGATCGGCTCCAGCTCGGGATGGACGCAGTGGTTAGTATGCACCACCTGGCCCGGCCCATCGGCCCGCAGCACGTGCACCTGATCGACGGTCACCTCCAGATCAGCTGCCCCATCGGGCGCCGCCAGGATAATATTGGCCGGAATAGCGCGCTGGGCCCGGGCCACCGCCGCCACCGCCCCTTTCAACGAATCGGTTGCGAAAATACCCCGAACGGTAAAATAATGCGGCACCCCCAACGGCCGACTGGGGGCCGGCAGCGTGTTCATGCACAAGCCCAACCCCCGGTCGTTGAGGCCGATATAGGCGATCAGCCCGGCCTGGGTGATCGTCATCAGCGCCGGCTTATCCGTCGGCCGGCGCGTCAATACCACCGTATAGGGGTCCAGGGCCGGGTCGTTATCCCAATTCTGCCCCACGACAGAACGGCCCTCAAGGCTGGCCCGGGGCTCCAGGGCGAAAGAGGTGCACCCGGCATCGCCTTCAGGCTGCAATTGGTTGCGCACCTGCAATAGCATCAAATCTTCCAAAGACACCCCCGAACTGTGCGCCATACCCCGCAATTCATCCACCATATCGGCGTCGTAGCTCTCGGCATAGGGCACGCTCTGGCGGGCCACCTCGGCGACGCGCTCTGGACTCACCCGCATTGTCTTGTTGACCCTTTCCAGGGCAATGGCGGCAAAACCGCGGATCTCCTCCCGCGCCGCCTCGCCAATCTGCTGGCCCATGGCAAATGGCTCGCCGCCCACTTCGATTTCCCTATACCGGGTCGCCTGGCTCATGCTAACTCCTCGTTATACCTGGTGGATGCCGTCGCCTTGCGCCCCAAGATACTAAAACCGTATTGTCACGCCAATGGGGCTGCTATAGTTTAATTAACTGAGAGTTGGCCATAATAACTGAATAGCCCAGATACCTGGTTCTACCGAACGTTATGCCGATAGAGTGATTGGGCCGGGGTGGCTGAAAGCGGATTCCACAAGCCCGGGGTGCCCGGCGAAGCCGGGCCGGGCGTAGTGGCCTCGGAGGGCGCAGCCCGAGAATGAGCGTCAGCCACCCCGGCCCAATCACGGCCGTCCATTCACGGGCTCCCTGAATTATGGGACAATCCTCAACTAACTGAACCTGGACTACCCAAAAACACCTACAGGAGACTCTATGGCCCCCCCCTCCCTCACCGACGAGCGCCGGCGTCAACTAAAGCGCGTCGCCATCCAGATGCGCCGCCTGGTGGTCGAATCGGTACACCACGCCGGCGCCGGCCACCTGGGCGGTCCCATGTCCGCGGCCGAATTGCTTACCGCATTGTATTTTGAAGTCCTCAATATAGACCCCGAAAACCCGCGCGACCCCGGCCGCGACCGCTTTATCCTGTCCAAAGGCCATTGCTCCATCGGCCTCTACGCCGCCTTGGCCCTGCGCGGCTATTTTCCCGTCGACGAACTGAAAACCTTCGACGCCATCGATTCGCGCCTGCAGGGGCACCCCGATATGGGCGTCCTGCCCGGCCTCGATATGTCGACCGGCTCGCTGGGCCAGGGGCTGTCGCCGGGTTTGGGGATGGCCCTGGCCGCCAAGCTCAAAGGCTGGGATTACCATACCTTCGTCGTGCTGGGCGATGGCGATTGCCAGGAGGGCCAAATCTGGGAGGCCGCCTTTGTCGCGGCCCGTTACCGCCTCGATAACCTCACCGCCATTCTCGACTGGAACGGCCTGCAGCAATACGGCTGGGCCACCGCAGCAGGCTACGACACCCTCGACCGCCTGCCGCCCCAGGAAGACGCCGCCGCCCGCTGGCAGGCCTTTGGCTGGAATACCCTGGAAATTGACGGCCACGACTTGGACCAGATCCTGGCCGCCTGCCAACAGGCCAAAGCCACGGCCGGCGTCCCGACCATTATTCTGGCCCGCACCACCAAAGGCAAAGGCATCTCCTATATGGAAAACGACTTCAGCTGGCATTCCAAACCTGTCACCGACGACGATTTGCGCCTGGCCCAAGAGGAATTGGCGGCGCAGGAGGCGGCCCTCTAATGGCGCAAATAACCGATCAACTCACGGCCCAGCGCGATGTCTTTGGCGATACCCTGATCGAATTGATCGACCAGGACGAACGCGTTTATGTACTAGACGGCGATTTGGCCAATTCCACCAAAGCGGATATCGTCTCGCGCGAGCGGCCCGACCGCTTTCTGGAAATGGGCATCGCCGAACAAAATATGATGGGCGTGGCCGCCGGCATGGCCTCCTGCGGCCTGGTCCCCTGGCTCAGCAGCTTCGCCGTCTTCCTGGTCAACCGCGATCTCGATCAATTGCGCGTGGTGGTGGCCCAGCCCAATCTCAACGTCAAAATAGGCTCGGCCTATACCGGCCTGCTCACGGGCAAAACCGGCAAAACCCACCAGGAGATGTCCGATCTGGCGGTGATGCGGTCGATGCCCAATATGGTGGTGCTAGCTCCGGCCGACGGCATTGAGACGCGCCAGGCCATGTTGGCGGCCAACCAGTACGACGGCCCGGTATATGTGCGTCTCACCCGCGACCCCCACCCAGTCATTTTCGACGCCGATTACATGTTTTCCATCGGCCCAGTAACGGTGGTGCGCCCCGGCTCGGACGTGACCATCCTCTCCACCGGCGTGCAGACCGTACGGGCCCTGGAAGCGGCCGACCTGCTCGCCGCCGAGGGGATCTCGGCCCACGTCGTCCACGTGCCCACCATCAAGCCCCTAGACGAAGCCGGCATTGTCGCCGCCGCCGATAAAACCGGCCGCGTCCTCACCGCCGAGGACCATACCATTATCGGCGGCTTGGGCGGCGCCGTGGCCGAAGTCCTGGGCGAACAGCGTCCCACCCCGATGCGACGCATTGGCGTACGCGATTGCTTTGGCGAATCGGCCGACAACGACGCACTGCTGGAAAAATACGGCCTTACACCGCGCCATATGGCGGCAGGGGCCAAAAGCCTGCTGGGATGAATGTCTGCCTGCCGGCTGAGCGGGCCCGGCGCTTTGGCCGCGAAATGCTGGCCCAGGCCGGTGTAGATACAGAAGAGGCCCACTTGTGCGCCGAGGCGCTGGTAGAGGCCGATCTGCGCGGGGTCAAGAGCCACGGCCTGGCGCTATTGCCCACCTATATCGAGCGCATCCACTCGGGCCAGATCCGCCCCGGCACCCGCTGGCTAATCCGCCGCGAGGGCCCCACTACCGCCCTGTGCGACGGCCAGGGCGGCTTGGGTCCGGTGCTGGCGGCGGCCGCCGTGGATCTGGCCGCCGCCAAAGCGCAGCAATACGGCCTGGGCTCGGTCAGCCTGGCCAACGGCAATTATCTGGGCGCCCTGGCCTATTACGCCCAACGCCCGACGCACCGGGGTCTCATCGCCCTGTGCACAGCCAATGCCTCACCCCGTGTCGTCCCCTACGGCGGTCGCCAGGGCCTGCACGGCACCAACCCGCTCTGTTACGCCATTCCTTCCCGTAAAGGGGCGCCGCTTATCTTTGACGCCGCCACCGGCCACGCCGCCGCCCGTGTCAAACAGGCCGCCGCCGCCGGCCACCCCTTGCCCGCGGACGTGGCCCTGGACCGGGACGGCCATCCTACCACCGATCCACAGCAGGCCCTGGCCGGTTTTCTGCAACCGGTAGGAGGCCCTCTGGGCTATGGCCTGGGGCTGCTGGTCGATCTACTCAGCGGCGCCCTGGCCGGCGGCCCCTGTGGCCTCCAAGTACCCCAAGTGGACCAGCTCGACGGCCCCTATGGCTGCGGCTTTTTCGCCCTAGTGCTGGACCCCGACCGCTTTGCCGGCCGCAGCCATCTGGCCTACAGTACCGCCGCCCTGGCTGCCCAGGCCAGAACCACGCCCCCCAGGCCCGGCGGGCCAGCGGTGCGGATGCCCGGAGACCGAGCTCAACAACAGACCCAACAACAGTTAGGCGTTTCCAGAAAAATAAGCACTCCGCATCAAGTCGGCGTGGGTTCCATGTGGACAAACCACTTGGGTAAGGCCGGACACCGGACCCATCGCCGTTCCAACGCCGCCATAGCTTTGTGGGT
>WLWI01000349.1_pt1 | contig 47673 bp, 41 predicted proteins | sample 6701501 | NCBI WGS metagenome assembly WLWI01 (sample SAMN12718690, study PRJNA515312) | sponge metagenome | isolation source: marine sponge | host: Mycale hentscheli | place: New Zealand: South Island, Marlborough, Capsize Point | collected 2014-11-01 | reverse complement strand
CTTCTTCAACCACCGTGGGAAAGCCGATAATGGCAGGCATGGCATCCAATCCGAGACAGGGGGTGGGGAATGACTACATTTTGCACCAATTAATGCATACTAACCGCGTTTTGCAAAAGTCCAGTAAGTAAGGTGGAGCCGGGGAGGCAAGGTCTGACTTGCGAAAGGAGAAGCCGTTATGGAAGCGACAATAAAAGAGCGCTGTCGGGCCCGCGATATGGGACTGGTCATCGGTCCGGATCCAACCGGGACCGACAATGCCATCACCGATGTGCCCGGAGTGCGGGTGGGGCACGTGACGTTGATTTCAGGGAAGGGCCCCTCGACCATTGGACAGGGACCGGTGCGCACCGGCGTGACGGCTATTGTCCCGCCCGGTGAAGATTGGTATTCGGCGCCGCTGGCGGCTGGCCAGTTCGTTTTCAACGGGGCGGGTACAACCGCGGGGCTGTCGCTCATTGAAGAATTCGGCCAATTGCACACGCCGGTGCTGCTGACCAATACCCTGAGTGTGGGAACGGCGTACGAGGGCTGCGTGCGCTATATGGTCGAGCATTGTTTTCGCCAGCGCGGCCAAGTGCCGTGGTTCAATCCGGTGGTGGGCGAGACTTCGGACGCCTATCTCAACGATATCGGTGGGTTGCACCTGCGTCCCGAGCACGCGGTCGAGGCCATTGCAAAGGCCGCCGGCGGACCGGTGGCCGAAGGCTGTGTGGGAGCGGGCACGGGAACGGCCGCATTTGGCTTTAAGGCCGGCATCGGGACTTCGTCCAGGATGTGCACGGCGGCGGGGCACCAAGGGGTGGTGGGGGTTTTGGTACAGGCCAATTTCGGCGGCCGGCTGACCATTGCCGGGGTGCCCATGGAAGGGATCGAGGCCCCGCCCCAAATGCCGGAGCGGGGCAGTTCTATCATGATCGTGGTGGCGACCGATTTTCCTCTCGACAACCGCCTGCTCAATCGGTTGGCCAAGCGCGCTACTTTCGGTATGGCGCGCACCGGTTCCAACGGCGGCCATGGCAGCGGCGATTACGTCATTGCTTTTTCGACGACACAGCGCCAGGGTACCCGGGCCGATGCCTGGCAAGCCTTGCAGGAGCGGGAGAGCGCTATGGACGCTCTCTTCGTCGCCGTCGCCGACGCCACTGAGGAAGCCATCCTCAATTCGCTGTTTCAAGCCACGACCATGGTGGGGCGGGACGGGCACGTGCGACCGGCATTGCCGCTGGGGCCGGTGCGGGAAGAATTGACGCGCCGGGGGGTGTTGAGCGGTTAGGCAGTTTATAAGATAAAGCGCCGATTAAGATAAAGCAGTTCATAAGATAAAGCACTGATTGCTGCGATCCGTTGACATTGGTAGGGCTAGGTCCTCCATTGAATTCGCCCATTGGGCTTGCACGGGTTACAGGGGACTGCTATCATAGCAGAGATTGGTTTGCAGCATATATCCAAAGGATCCGCCATGCAGCAACAGTTGGACTTCTACCGAGAAAACGGGTACGTCGTCGTGCCCCAGGCCTTGTCGGCTTATCAAGTGGAGATAATCAACCAGGTCATCGACCGCGACCTGGTCGATAACAGGCCGCTGTGGATAGAGCGGGAGGAAGGGCGCACTATCCTCAACGTCCATGCCCTGCTGTGCCATGCGGAAATGGATATCACCATACGTCCACCGACCTTGCTGCCGCTATTGTACGAGATTCTCGGCGACCAATTATGCGCCGAGGAGCACTCGGTGCGGATCCGCCACCCCAACCCCGACGGCGAGCCGTATTGCCACTGGCACCGCGATACCGGCGGGAGCCCGGGCGCAAAAGCACCGTATTTTACGCGCTATATATCGGTGGCTTTTTATCTGAGTGACTGCGACGATACAACTCATACTTTCAGTGTTATCCCGGGCTCGGCCAATTCGAGTGAGCGGCCGGGGTTGGAGACCTACGATTTGCAGCGGGCGCACCATATCACCGGGGCAGAGGGGACGGCGGTATTGTTCAACGCCGAATTGTTCCACGCCGGCAATGTCCGTCGCACATCGGTCGAGCGTCGCACTATCCATATTTATTGCGGCCGTATAGCGGACCGCTATTTAAGTGATTACACCCTATTCCCGCGGCGCTTGTGGCAGGGAAAAGGCGCCGACGTGCAAAAGTACTACAGTCGGCCCAACCCGGTCACGCAGGCGGTGCTGGACCATTTTTAACCAGCCTGGGAATAGAGGCCTGCAGAGAAAGGCAGGCTCCGGTTTGGGTGCGTTCGTATCGTTGTCTCGTGCTGCTGTTGTTTTCCCCCATCTTTGCCTATCTTTGTTACAACCACTAGATATCCTGCGTTGCACGCGCGCTCTATCCCCACGGAGTGGTGCCAGGAAGCCTCGGACCCTAGTTTTACGCGGCGTTTCCGCTGGCGCAGATATCCAATTACCCAAGGAGGAAGTTTATGGCGGGTTTTTCCAGCCCACTGCAACCCGATGAAGCCCTGGGCGCCGTCGTCGGATCCGATCCGCTGCCCCGGACCGAGGTCACCAAGAAAATTTGGGCCTATATCAAATCGAATAATCTGCAGGACCAGAACAACAAGAGGTTGATCAACGCCGACGCCAAGCTGCTGCCCGTGTTCGACGGCAAGAAGCAGGTGAATATGTTCGAGATGACCAAGCTGGTCAACAACCATCTCGGCAAGTAAACGGCGGTTGCCGCGCTGGTTTTAAGTCTGGCTGGCCGGGCCCCTTTTAAGTAGCGTTTCGCCGTTGGTGGCGGGACGCTACTTTTTTGTTGGAAACTTGTTGACCGATTGGTTCCTAATGGCTATATTAGCCTATTGCCTGTTGTTGAGCAGGTCTTTTTTTGCCTTTATTTTTGACCAAACGGTTCCTAACCGAGGAAAAATTAAATTATGAGCGCGCAAGCCCCACCCGATTCGGCCTACGGCCGCTGGGTTATCCGCTGGCGTTGGCCCGTTCTTCTGGGCAGTATACTGCTGGCTCTATTGGCCGGCAGTGGTGCCCAGAATCTGGCCTTTAACAACGACTACCGGGTATTCTTCAGCGATGATAACCCGCAGTTGCAGGCCTTTGAGGAATTGCAGCGGACCTATACCAAAATTGACAATATCCTCTTTGCCGTGGAGCCGCAGGAAGGGGCGGTGTTCACCCCGGTGGTGCTCGACGCCATTGAGACGCTGACCCACGAAGCCTGGCAGCTGCCCTATATGCTGCGGGTCGATTCTATATCCAACTACCAGCATACCGAGGCTACCGAAGACGACCTCATTGTGGCGGACTTGGTAGAGGGGGGGATCGACTTTGACAGCCAACAGCTGTCTCATGCCAAGGAGATCGCCCTCAACGAGCCGATATTGCGCGATCTGCTGCTGTCGGGCAACGCCGATATGACCGGCGTCAATGTTACGTTCCAAATGCCGGAGAAGGACCTCGACGAAATGCCGACGGCGGTGGCGGCGGCGCGCGCTTTGGCGGCTCAGATTGAAGAGCAGTACCCGGTACGGGTCTATCTGACCGGTATGGTCATGCTCAATAATTCGTTCTTCGAGATGAGTATGCGGGATATGTCGACCCTGGTGCCGCTGATGTATCTGGTGATTATCGTTATCACCTTTGCTCTGGTCCGTTCTATAAGCGCCACTATTGGCACCATCCTGGTGATTTTACTGTCGCTGATCACGGCCATGGGTCTGGCCGGTTGGGCTGGCATTGAGCTGACACCGCCTTCCTCGGCGGCGCCGACTATTATTATGACCTTGGCGGTGGCCGATTCCATCCATATTCTCGTCGCCCTGTTGGTCGCTGTGCGGCGCGGCGTTAATAAACGCGACGCCATCACCGAGAGTATGCGGCTTAATTTGTCGCCGGTGACCTTGACCAGCCTGACCACGGCCATCGGTTTTCTGTCGCTCAATTTCAGCGACTCGCCGCCGTTTGCCGACCTGGGCAATATTACCGCCATGGGGGTGGTGGGCGCCTTGGTCTATTCGGCCCTTTTTCTGCCGGCTTTTTTGGCGGTGATGCCCATGCGGGTCAAACAGCGGCAGACCCAAGGGGGGCAGTTGATGGAGCGCTTGGGCGATTGGGTGGTGAGCAGGCATCGACCCGTGTTGTTGGTGTCGGCCGTGGCGGCGGCGGCTATGTTGGCCTTTGTGCCGACCAATACCCTCAACGACGATTTCGTTGGCTACTTCGACGACAGCACGACCTTCCGCCAGGATGTCGACTTTACCACCGAGCACCTGACCGGGGCCTACCAATTGCAGTATTCGCTGCCGGCCGAGGGCAGCAACGGGGTCAGCGATCCGGCCTTTTTGCGCCAGGCCGACGCCTTTGTAAATTGGCTGCGGAACCAGGAGGAAGTACGGCACGTCGATTCCATTACCGATACCTTCAAGCGCCTCAACAAAAATCTGCACGGCAACGACCCGGCCTATTATAAATTGCCCGAAGAGCGCCAGGCGGCGGCCCAGTTCTTGTTGCTCTACGAGCTGTCTTTGCCCTATGGATTGGATTTGAACAACCGCCTCAATATCGATAAATCGTCTACTCAGATTGTCGCGACGTTGGAGAATTTGACATCGAGTCAATTGCGCGATATAGCCCAGCGCGGCGAGGGCTGGCTCGACGATAACGCCCCGAATTTGGCGGCCACCGGCATTGGTCCGGCGGTGATGTTCGCCTATATCTCCGACCGCAATATCCGCAGCATGCTGGTGGGGACTTTTTTGGCGGTGGTATTGATTTCGGGCATTCTGGTGCTGGCCCTGCGCAGCCTCAAAGTGGGGGTCATAAGTCTGGTACCCAATCTATTGCCGGCGGGCTTGTCGTTTGGCCTGTGGGGTCTGCTGGTGGGTGAACTGAATATGGCCGTCTCCATGGTTTCGGGGATGAGCCTGGGGATTGTGGTGGACGATACGGTGCATTTTTTGAGTAAATACCTCAGGGCCCGGCGCGAGCAGGGGTTGGACGCCCCCGACGCGGTGCGCTACGCTTTTAGCAGCGTCGGGCGGGCGATTGTCATTACCTCGGTGATCTTGGTGTCGGGTTTTTCGGTGTTGGCTCAGTCACCCTTCGCCCTCAATTCGTCGATGGCGCTGTTGACCGCCATTGCCATTGGCATGGCTCTGCTGGCCGATTTCTTTTTGCTGCCGGGCCTGCTCATTCGCTTCGACCGCGACAAGGCGCCGACCGGGGCCCAGAGCGCGGCGGCCTGATCATTTACCCTAGGAGAAACAACGATGCAATTTAGCAGGTTTTATCTGTTGGTGCTGGCTTTGGCCCTGGCGGTGGCGACCGGGGCCCAGGAGGAAAGGGCTGAGACCCAGGAGGGAGGCGCTGAGACCCAGGAGGAAAGCGCTGAGGCGCGCGGCCTGGCAATAGCCCTGGAGGGGGATAGGCGCGACACCGGCTTTGGCGATTTCAAAGTCGAATTGACCATGGTCCTGCGCAATAAGCACGGCGACGAGGCCGAGCGGTCGATGCGCAGCCGCACCCTGGAGCAGGACGACGACGGCGACAAGGCGATAATTATCTTTGACACCCCCGGCGATGTCAAAGGGACCGCCTTCCTCTCCTTTACCCACAAGGAAGGGGACGACGACCAGTGGCTGTACTTACCCTCCCTGACGCGGGTCAAGCGCATTTCTTCGAGCAATAAATCGGGTCCTTTTATGGGCAGCGAATTTGCCTATGAGGACATCTCGTCGCAGGAAGTGGAGAAATACAGCTTTAAATATCTGCGCGACGAAACCTATGAAGGCCGCGACCACTTTATCGTTGAGCGCGACCCGGTCGACCCCAAATCGGGGTATACGCGCCAGGTGGTATGGGTGGACAAGGAGCACTACCGGGTCGCCAAGGTCGATTTTTACGATCTCAAGGACGCGCTGGTGAAAACCCTGACCATGAAAGGGTACCAGCAGTATCTCGATCAGTACTGGCGCGCCGATACATGGCATATGGAAAACCACCAGACCGGCAAAAGCACCGAGCTGATCTGGAACGGCTACGAATTTGGCAACGGTTTTGTGGATGGGGATTTTAACACAACCAGTCTGAAAAGGGCGCGGTGAAAACACGCTGACAAAGGCGGTCGGCCGGGGCTCAGGGCCCGGCGACCTGATCATATCCCTTAGGAGTATACGACGATGCAATTGAGCAGGTACTATTTGAAGTGGTCGGACTTTAAATTTGACGCCGGCATTGAACCAAAGTATTTCAAAAACGAAAAACTGAAGAAACTGAAATGAAAATACGCTGGCTGGGCACCTGGCTATTGCTGGCCGCAGCCGCCGGGGCGGTGGAGTTTTCCGGGCAGGTCGGCACCGAGGGGCGCCTCTTCCTCGCCGATCCGCTCGACGGGCGGCAACACGGCAATAATATCTCTCTCTACGCCCAGGTCGAATTGTACCGCGATTGGGACGACGGGGCCCAGCGCCTGGCGCTGACGCCCTTTGTCCGCTGGGATCAGGGCGACGAGGAGCGCAGCCACGTCGATCTACGCGAATTGTACTGGCGCAAAAGTTTTGCCCGCGCCGATCTGTACGTGGGGTTGCGCAAGGTGTTCTGGGGCGTCACTGAATCGCTGCATCTGGTCGATATTGTCAACCAGACCGACCTGGTGGAAAACTTCGACGGCGAGGATAAATTGGGGCAACCCATGGTGCAGTTTACCTGGCTGCCCGACTGGGGTACAGTGGATTTATTCCTCCTGCCGTATTTCCGCGAACGGCCCTTTGCCGGTGTGGAAGGGCGTCTTAGACCGGGGCTGGTGATCGACGCTGATGCGGCCGTATACGAGGCCGACGGCGAAGAGTGGAACCCCGACGTGGCTCTGCGCTGGAGCCATTATATGGGCCCGTTCGATATTGGCCTGGCGCATTTTTACGGCACGGGGCGCGAGCCCAGGATGGTGCCGCGTTTCGATAGTGAGCAAGCGGTCCTGGTGCCGCACTACGATTTGCTGCACCAGTCTAGCCTCGACCTGCAGTATACCCGCGAGGGTTGGTTGGGCAAGCTGGAGGCGGTGCACCGCGACGGCGTGGAGGGGCGTTCGCAGGCCTTTGTTGCCGGCTTAGAATACACCTTAGTGGGGGTATTTGGCACCGTCATCGACTGGGGCCTGGTGGGTGAATATCTGTACGATAATAGAGAAGCGCCCTTTGCTCCGGTGGGCGACGGCGATATCGCCCTGGGCGGGCGCTGGGTCTTCAACGACATCCAGGATACGAATCTGTTGGCCTTTGTCTCCATAGACGCCGCCGACGGCAGCCGCTTTGCTTCGGTGGAGGCCAAGCGCAGGTTGGGGGGCAACGGCGAGATCCGTATTGAGGGCCGCTTTCTGACCAATGTAGACAGCGACAATATCCTGGCGGGCTTACGTCGGGACGATTATGTGCAGGTGGAATTGGTGCGGTATTTTTAATGCGTTTTTTTTGTGGAGCGCCCTATGGCTAGACCCAGAGAATTTGATATCGATACCGCCTTGGATGCGGCTATGGGGGTCTTTTGGGACAAGGGATTCGAGGCCACTTCAATGGCCGATTTAATGGCCGCCATGGGCCTGCAGAAAGGCAGTATCTACAAAGCTTTCGCCGACAAGCACGATCTATTCATGCAGGTCCTCGACCGTTATTTGGGGCAGATGGGGGAGGCGCTGCGGCAGCAGGTCGAAAGCTATGCTTCGCCGCGCCAGGGGATACGGGCGGTTTTGCGCAGCGGCGGCCGGGTCGAAGGGACGGGCGAGGGGCCCAGCGGCTGTATGGCCGTTAATACGCTGGTCGAATTGGGGCCGCACGACGGTGGGGTGGCCCAGCGGCTCAAGCGGCATCAGCAGGAGATGACCGGGTTTTTCACCCAGGTCATTGAGCGGGGCCAGGAGTTGGGAGAGATTCGCCGCGATATACCGGCGGGGCAGTTGGCCCAGACGCTGATGGTATTCGCCGCCGGGACGATGAGTCTTTGCCGTGGGTTATTGTCGCCAGGGGAAAGGGAAGAGGCGGCCGACGCGGCGGTGGAAGTGATATTGTAGGGCCTATTAGAAGTGCTGCAGTAGGCCCTAATTCCGAATGAGAAGTTTCCCAAAATTACAGATCGTGCGCAGCTAGGGCCGGATGGGGCAAGACACTCTTGATATAGGCCCAGGCCTCGCGGCTGTCGGGTTTGCTCAAATCGGGCACAAAGCCAAAGTCGAGATAGACTTTGAGGGCGGCCGGGCGGCCGGAGGATGTACCTAAAAAGGCGCGCTTATGCGATTGCGCCAGCCGGTTCATGGCCACGGTCATGGCCGGTTTGGCCAGGCCTTTGCCCTGGTACTGGGGGTGGATGGCGACCCAGTGGATCTGGCCCCAATCGCCGTCGCGCCAATCGGGTTCCCACCAGGCGGTGATGGTGCCCACGGTCCGTTGGTCCCCATCGATAATAAAGAAACTGCGGTCCTCCAGGGCGGCGTAGTCGCGCTTGAACTGGTTGTCGAATAGATCGTCTTCGATGGGGAAGAGTTTTTCGGCGGCGCGCTGGATGGCAGTCCACAGACGCCCCTCCCCGGGGCGGTAAAGGCGGGTCGAATAGCCGGCGGGGAAGGGGATTTGCGGGATTTCGTCCATATGGGGTCGGAGCATGGTGACGCTGTGGTTTTCCATGGGGTTTCCTCTGGGTGTAGGATCCGCGCGGCCCACTGCCGCAAGTGGACCAACACGGCCGGTTCGCAGTAATACCAATTTGAAGTACTTATGGCCGGATGCTTAGCGGTGTTTTCCCCAGAGAAACAGCAAAAATATCCGGACAACTTGAAGTCCATCTGGTATAGTCAGTTTCCTATAATAATGGATTGGGATAGGTCCGCCGCCAGCTGGGGAGGCCAAAATCCTGGTCGCTCGACAGGTCGCTGCCGTACACCAACTGGTCGTGGCGGCTGGCCGCAACCGAGCGCATGATCTGGCTGGTGAGAGCCGCGTCCAATTGCAGGCGGATATCCTGGCAGGTCGGGTCGTCCAGGCGGTTGTGCTGCTCGTGCGGGTCTTCTTCCATATTAAACAGCAAGTGCTCGCCGCTATTGTATTTGTGCAGTTTCCAACGGCCGTCGTAGGCCATCCAGCCGCCGGCCATCATGCCGATGAGAATTTCGCGCGGCGCATCCTGAGCAAGCCCCAGGCCCGGCAGCGACTGGGCGTCCATATATTCGGGGACGGGACAGTCGGCCCACTGCAACATGGATGGAGTGATATCGTAGAGGGCGACCGGATCGTTACAAGCCGGTGCGGCGGTGCGGCGCGGGTCCCGCACAATGAGGGGGACGTGGGTGCTGCCTTCAAAGAAGGTCCCTTTGCCGATAAAGTCGTGGTCACCCAGGTAGTCGCCGTGGTCCGAGGCGAAGACAATGACGGTATTGTCGAGGCGGCCGGTATCGCGCAGGGCCTGGAGGATATCGCCTACTTCGTGGTCTATTTGCGCGACTAGGCCGCAGTAATGGGCGCGGATTTTGCGCTTGTGATCCTCGTTGAAATCGGTGTAGTCGACGCCGTTCCAGGCGCCTTTATTGCCGTTGATATTCTGTTGTCTCAGGCGTGGGGTATCTCCGGCCACGGCGGGGATGGAAGCTGGCATATCCTCGGGCTTGAAGGGGGCGAGGAATTCCGGCGATGGGTCGTAGGGGCAGTGGGGGCCGGGAAAACCGACCATGGCGGCGAAGGGGGCGTCGCCTTCGTACTGGCGGATGAAGCGGGCGGCTTCCTGGCCGACAAAGCGGTCCCAGCCGTATTCCCAGGGGATGCGACTGACGATGGCGCCTTTATTTTCGTGGTAACCCTCGTGTTCGTTGCCGTGCAGTTTGCGCAGGCCGCGGGCCTGTAAAAAGCGGGTGTAATCGTCCTCTATGTGCAACCAGCGCTTGTCTTCGGCAATGACCCGGTGCTGGAACCCCAGGCGTAAATCCCAGGGGTAGAAGTGCATTTTGCCGATGGCGGCGGTATAATAACCGGCGCCGCCCAGCATTTCGGGCCAGGTGTCGATGCCGCAGGCGCGGTGGTCGGGGCGCAGGAACTGGCCGTTGCTGAGGACGCCGTTGCGGATGGAGTCGAGGCCGGTGAGGAGGTTGTGGCGGGCGGCCACGCACACCGGCGACAGGCTGTAGGCGCGGTTGTACAGGGTGCCGTCGGTGGCCAGGCTGTCGATATGGGGGGTGTCGATAAAGGGGGCGCCGTAGCAGGAGAGGAAGTCGGGGCGCAGTTGGTCGGGCATGAGGAAGAGGATATTGGGGCGGTTGGACATGGGGCCTCTCAATTTGTTGGGGGCGGACTTTGTTGGGGGGCGCTCCTTCACTCATTCTCGCGCTTACGCGCTCCGAGGCCATTCCGACCCGCCCACTCCTTCGGAGTGGGCTCCCGGGTCGGATGGAATCCGTTGCGGAGCACCCCCCAACAAAGTCCTCTGGTTAAATTTCGTTAATAACGGAACTGACTGGTGATTGTCGAAAAACTTCAACGAAACTGACTGGTGATTGTCGAAAAAATACTAGCGGCTGCGGAAAGCGCAGGCTGTGTTGCTCTCTATCGCCCTAACAAAGAGGATAGAGCACGTTTATACGCCTTGTCAGCCACCCTTTTTGCTCGGGCTTTGAGGGCACAGGTATTTTGCGGCGGCTTCTGCATAGAGAGATATCAATCCATCCAATAAAACAGTTTGTCGGCCCAGCGGCAAAGTCCTACTATTGAGCCGGGAATATGAATGTTGGGGACTGCATATTCAATGCAATGCGGTTTGCCAACCCACCCAAAGGGCGCCCAAGCAAACCGCCAAATTTGCCGCCGCCAATAACCGCTGAGAGCACCATGAAAGTATTGCTGAATCTGGAGCTGGAAGAGCACCAGATAGCGCAGATCCGGGCCGTATCCGGGGACGTCGAAGTCGTGCTGCCCACCACCGGCGCCGAAGTATTGGCGGCCATGTCCGAAGTAGATGTAGTATTGGGCAATTTCAGTCCGGCCATGTTCGAGGCGGCGGTCAACTTGCGCTGGGTGCAGAGCACGGGGGCCGGGGTCGATGGGGTATTGCATCCGGCTTTAGTCGATAGCGATATAGTGCTTACCAGCGCCAAGGGCACGGTGGGCGTCCATTTGGCCGATCACGCCATGGCTCTGCTGCTGGGCCTTACCCGGGGTATCTGGTGGGCCCTGCGCAAGCCCAATTGGGAGCAGCGCTTTCCCATCCGCCAAGTCTCCTGGGAACTGGACGGTTGCACCATGGGACTTATCGGGCTGGGCGGTACCGGGCGCGCCGTGGCGGCCCGGGCGGTTGGCTTTGGCATGCGCGTGGTGGCGGTCGATCCCGAGCCGGTCGCTCGGCCGCGGCAGGTCGAGGATTGTTGGGGCCTGGACCATTTGGGCCATTTGCTGGGGCGGGCCGATGTGGTGGTTATCTGTGCGCCGTTGACCAGCGATACCGAGGGGCTCTTCGATAGGGCGGCCTTCCACGCCATGCAGCGACACGCTTTATTAATTAATGTCACACGGGGCCGCATCGTTGACGAAGAGGCTTTGCTGGAGGCCCTGGAGAAGGGGTGGATCGGCGGGGCCGGGCTCGATGTGACGCCGCGTGAGCCATTGCCCCAAGATCATCCGTTGTGGAGTATGGACAATGTTATCATCACCCCGCATACGGCCGGTGGCTCGCCGCGCAGGCAGGACCGCATCGTCGGCGTATTTTGCGATAATTTGCGGCGTTTTCTCGCCGATCAACCCTTAGAGGGGGTTATCGACAAGGACAAGGGGTATTGAGAATGGGGGCCACCGGTCCGAGATGGGCGGCTGCAACTGTGGGGCCGCCGGGGTACGGGGCGAAACGAATTGGGGCCTTGCCAATGGCTGGGCGGCGGTAGGAGAAATCTCTCCATAATAGCCAAGGAAAGAGCGTGAAAAATACTGATACATTAGTGGCATTTCAGGGGAAAATGGGCGCTTTCAGCGAAATGGCTGCCCGGGCTTATTTCCACGAAGGGGTCGCCGTGGCGCCGCAGGCCGATTTCGCTGCGTTGTTCGCCGCTGTGGAGGAAGGGAGCTGTTCCCACGGCATGGTGCCCATAGAGAACTCGCTGATGGGCAGCATCCACGAGAATTACGATTTGCTGCTGGAGCACAATTTGCAGATTGTCGGCGAGCTCAAGCTGCGCATTGTCCACAATCTTATCGCCAATAAGGGGGTGCGGCTGGGGGATATCCGCTATATCCTGTCGCAGCCGCCGGCCCTGGCCCAGTGCACCCAGTTTATCCGTTCGCTGGAAGAGGCCGAAGCGGTGGTGGCCGCCGATACCGCCGGGGCCGTGCAACAGCTCAAGGAGAGCGGCAGCCGCGATTCGGCCGCCATTGCCAGTACCCAGGCGGCCATTGACTACGATCTGGAGATTTTGCAGGCCGGTGTTGAAAACGACCACCAGAATTACACCCGCTTCCTGGTGGTGGCGCCCCGGGGCGTAGAGGTGGAGGAAGCGGCCAAGACGTCGCTGGTTTTCGCCTGCGACAACGAGCCGGGGGCTCTGTTCAAGAGTATCTGCGTTTTTGCCCTGCGCGATATCAACCTGCTTAAAATTGAATCGCGGCCGCTTACCGGCAAGCCCTGGGAATACGCCTTTTACCTCGATCTAGAAGGGCATATGGGCCAGGAGAGCTGTCAGCGGGCGGTGCGCCATTTAGAGGAACTGGCGACGTTTGTCAAAATCCTCGGGTCGTACCGGGTTGGGGAGACGGTGGAAGGGAAGGTGCGGGCCAAGAAGGAGTGATGGCTTACCGGTTGGCCGGGTCAGGAAAGGGCGTTGGGCCAGGCGTTGGGCCGCAGATGTGGCACCGAGGCGTTGGGCCGAATCGGCACTTGCACTTTTTCAGCAAACAAATTAAACTGGAATCATGACTGCCCCGCTCAACGAACGCGCCCTCGTCATTATCCCGACTTACAACGAACGCGACAATATAGAAAACATTGTCCAGGCCGTATTGCCGGTGGACGAGCGGCTGCACGTGCTGGTGGTGGACGATAATTCGCCCGATGGCACGGGCCAGTTGGCCGACGGCTTGGCGGCCCAATGCCAGCGCGTAAATGTATTGCACCGGTCCCGCAAGGAAGGGCTGGGTCGGGCCTATATCGCCGGCTTCAAATGGGCCATTGAGCAGGAATTTGACCTGGTTCTTGAAATGGACGCCGATTTCTCCCACCGACCCGAATACCTCAAAGACCATCTGCGCGAAATAGCCCAGCACGATCTGGTCCTGGGATCGCGCTATGTTTCCGGGGTCAATGTGATTAATTGGCCTATGGGGCGGCTGTTATTGTCCTATTACGCCAATATGTACGCCCGTCTGGTCACCGGCATGGGGATTCGCGATGTCACCGGCGGTTTCAAATGCTTTCGGTGCCAGGTACTGGAGACCATCGATCTGGACAAGGTGCACGCCTCGGGCTACGCCTTCCAGATAGAAGTCACCATGCGGGCCTGGAAGAAGGGCTTCAAGATCAAAGAAATCCCGATTATTTTCTACGACCGGGCCGCCGGGGTCTCGAAAATGTCGATGCGCATTATGGGCGAGGCCATGTGGACGGTGTGGTGGCTGCGGCTGAAGTCGATATTGGGGCTGTTGGGCTAACGCCGTCGCACTAATCGGGCGCCAATCAGGATATTATAGCGCAAATTGGGCTCGCTGCTGGAGCGCGCCGCCGAGCGCAAGTAGCGGGTGCTGTTGAGGCTGCCGCCGCGCATGACGCGGAAATGGCCGCGCAGCAGCGGCGTCGGGCCAACGAAATAGTCCCCGGCGTATTGAGTATACCAGTCCTGACACCATTCCCATACATTCCCGTACATATCGTATAGACCCCACGGATTGGGCCGCCGCGTGCCCACCGGCAGAGGCAGCCGTGCCCCGTTCTGCCAGGCGTTGTCGTAATACCAGGCGTAGTCGGCCAGGGGGGCCGGATCGTCGCCAAAGGACCAGGCGGTGGTGGTGCCGGCGCGGCAGGCGTATTCCCATTCGGCCTCGGTGGGCAGGCGGTAGAGGGAATCGCCCTGGGCGGCATTGAGACGCTGGACAAAGTCTTGGACGTCGTGCCAGGAGATGCAGACAGCGGGGCTGGAATCGGGCGCGTCGCCGTAGCTGGCCCAGGGGGCTTTGCCGGTGACGGCGCGCCATTGTCGTTGGGTGATTTCGTATTTGCCCAGGTAGAAGCCCTGGGTAATGGTGGTGGTCTGGGTGGGGCGCTCGTCGGCGAATTGGGCGTCCCACCAGCCCTGGGGGCGCAGCAGGGCTTCGGTTTGGGGCGGGCTGCCCATGGTGAAGGTGCCCGGTTCGATCCAGACAAAGTCCATTAGTGCGCCGCCGGGTAAATAGGCGGACAGTTCGCGTTGTTCGGCGGCAGCGCTGTGGGACAGGGCAGCGATGAGGGCGATGAGGGCGCGTTGAAACATGGCCGGGTAGGAGAGGAAGGGTGGATGGATGGGGCCAATATACGGCGTCGAGGAGGATGGGGCGACTGCTTACTCAGGGGCTGTGTTAGTAGGCATCCATCCACGCCTAAATCTCAGGAGAGTTTCTTCACCATGTCGACCAGCCATTCGACCTCTTCTTGTTCGATTCCGTCCTCGTCGGTGTATTTCCAACTCGTTCGGTACGGCTCAGCAGCGATAACCTCAAAGCCCAGGCGTTTGTACAGCCGCAGAGCACCAGTGTTTTCAATGTTGACGCCCAGGTAGAGGCGGGTGAGGCCCCTCGATTTCACCCTCTCCTCCACGGCCCCAATGAGAAAGGTGCCGGCCCCCTGGTTGCGGTATTCCTTTTCAATGACCAGGCGGTTGAGTTGGGGGATTTGAAAGGGTTCGTCGGAGTCGGGCCATTGCGGCGGCCGGACGAAGAAGATATGGACAGTGCCTATGATTTTGCCCGCCTCTTCGACGACCATGAAGCAGTTTTCGGCATGATACGAGCGCCCGTCCGGTTTGAGTCGGTATTCCATCCCATCGCCGATGGCTTCCCGCAAGGTAGGGATATCGGCCTCGGTCAACTGCCGAGCGGTATATCTTTGGTTGCTGTATTTTGCCGACATTTTACTATTGCCTTCTCAAAGGGCCGCATGGAAGAGCGGCAGGGTGATACCGACGCCTGCATCATCCTCCGGACCCTGGACCAGGCGCAGTGCCGGGACGGGCAGGCTCCAGCGGCGCTGTGGTCCGGTGCTGGACAAAAGACTGGAAGGGGTGGACCAATTGTAGCCTAATATCGCCCCCAAAGGAGGCAGGAACAACGAGCCGGCAAAGGCTCCGGCGGGGAAGTTCCCTGTGCTGTGGTGCAGGCCGCCGACCAGACCGGCGCCCAGGGCGGCCCCGGCTATGCTGCCGGCCAGGGTGGGCAGATAGCGGCCGGAGTGGCGTTTGTCGAGGCGTTTGCCAATGACGGTGACGGCGATGGAATTGGCCAGGGTGAAGGCGGTGGGGGCGCCGAGGGTAATGAAAGGGCGGTCGAGGCGGTCGAGGGCGTCGTCGTTTTGGCCCTGGGGGCAACCGCAGCCCAGGGCCTGGCCGCTGAGGAGGATTACGAGCATACCGGCCATACTGCCGAAATAGGTGCCGCCGACCAGTTGCAGGGCGGTGCGTTTGGTGGTATGGGCGCGAGAGAAGGCGGTTTGGGGAGCGGCCAAGGTGGGGGTAGCTTGGGCGAATGGGCCCGTCTGATACAGCATGTTTGGCGGTGGGGCAAACGAGAAAGCTCGGACGGCAGGGCGCAAAGACGGGGCTTCGGCGGCAGGGAGGACAGAGGGTAGGATACCGAGCCATGCAGCCAGGAAAATTTTAGCCGGCCAGTCCACTTTCAAGACCTGACGGTTGCGTAGCTTGTCGGCGAATTGGGGTATTTGGCGCTGTCGTCGGCTGTCTGCCGCTGCTGCGAGGTGATTTGGTGGGGTATGATTTTGCTGCATTTGTGAGCACATCCCTTAGGACCAGATAGCCCGAGAGGTCGAAAAAAATACTTGTCGTCGTTCATGGCGTAAATCTAGGCTGATTCCTGCGTATATACCGCTACGCTATAGCCAATCTTGAGTTGGGCATGACTCTTCTCAGCGCGGCCGTTGTTGCTCCAGTAAAATGCCAGTAATTCCTCTGCTTCATCCATGGAATCAAATTGATAGTGCGTATGTATGATATGACGCTCAAATCCCTGCGCTTGCCACCATTGGGCGTCGCTGGCAATATCCCGCTCGAATAAGCGGCAAAATTCATCGTCGCCTGCATTGTCGACGATGACCAAAGGATGTTTGGGCTTAACGATGCGATGAAGTTCGTCTAAACCGGTTTGTCCGTAGCCGTGATAAGTGGGGAAAAAGTAGGCCCAGGTAGCATAGGCGCCCGAGAAGCTATCGGTGGGAAAAGGAAGCTCTTGGGCTACGCTCTGGACCCAGGGAAGAGTGGTCTGGGTGTCTATCATGTCTGCACTGGGCTCTAAAGCGACGACCTTGCGTTGCGGGCGGGTTAGTTTTTGGGCGGTATAGCCGTTTCCCGCACCTATATCCAAGACCATGCCAGAAGGTAATAGAGGGTCGAGGTAATCGATGACGCGCCCTTCTTTATCCATGGCGCGCCGCTCAATGGCAAAAAGGTGGGGGTGGGCCGTCCCGTAAAAGGGGATAATTTTGTCGGGCATTTTTATTATAGGAAGTGTCAACCTCTATGTGTAAACGGTGGATCAGAAACTACTCAACTGTCCTGGTAGATTCCTCTGGTAAGAGGATAAAAGTCCCCTCTATATCATTCCATCGATAGGTTTGGATGGTCGCCTTCTCTTCAAAACGTCCTCCATACTGTTCATAGGGGGGAGACGGCGTTCTGTCAGAAAAAACTTGAGAGCTAAAATAGAACAGATTGAACAAGGTAATCTCGGGACTTCTTGGGTTGAAGGATACGTGGGATCGAGAGGAGGACACCGATCCGGCAGCCCGGTAGTTGATGAACTCCCACGCGGAGAAACAAGGTCTTACTTGGCCGGCTTGGTAGCAGAGGACGGTCACGTCATTACCTCGGCTATACCGCTTCTGACGATAGACCACGAAGGAAAGATTAGAGACGGCCCAGGGAGAGCCTACCAGTTCGTCGCGAAAGGGCGGTGCCCATACTGACACGGAGTAAATAGGCTCGACCACGTTGCCTCGTGCTTCGAATAAGAGTTGTCCATTATCCTGGTCGATACGCAGCGTATGTTCGGTATAGCCTGCGGTATCCGCTTCCGTAAAGTATGCCGTAGCTTGCCACGCGGGTAGGGCCAAAGCTACCGTTTCAGAGGACAGCCCCGCCGAGTCTGGTGGCCCTTCTTGGCCAAAATGTGTCACAAAAATGAAGAAATCCGCCATATCCACCCGACCATCTCGGTTCAAATCTCCGACGACAGCGGTAGCCGGTAGCGCAGATATAAAGAAGAATGAACCAGCCCATAGGATCATTTCTATCTCCCTGTTTAGAGATTATCCACTTTACGTCAGAAGAATACGACCTCCACATATAATAGCCAATTGATTGAGGATCGCTTTTCAGTTTTGGATCGGCATGGTCCACTTCTTGGCGATGTTTTGCACGGCCAGGTAGATTAACTTGGTGGCGGCCTCGTCATTGGGAAACACCCGCTGATGCTTGATGGTTTTCGTAGGCAACTATTGAGGGATTCAATCCCTTATTCTATCAACTCCATGTTTCTTTTAGCACCAGGAAATCCGGGTCGCCATCGAGGACGCCAAATTCGCTTCGTTGTTCGATAAATTTAAGAGCCTGCCCGTCTTTTGTTTCGGGGCCTTTAAATTCGCTGAGGCTCTGCTTTGCTAATGCCAAGTCTCCCATACCAATATGGGCGGCGGCCCGATACAGGGCGCCCATTGAATACTGGGCGCCCATCAGTTCATATTCCCTTGCCAGAAGAGCTAACGATTCTGCATAGTGGCCCCCTTCACAGGCGACCCAACCGGCGAAGGCGTATTGGGTGCCGACGCCTTTTCGGTAGTCGTCGGCGTGTTGTGCAAGGGCGCTGTCGTGGGGAGAAAGTTGGGCTTTGGTTTGGGCCTTATGCCGCCGGTCTTCGTATTCGGCGACATAGGCCTTAAGCTCTTGCAGGGCAGGCTCGGTGGGGGTGCCGGCCCGGATATGTGCCCGCACGACGATCAGGGCGAAAATTTCACAGAGGCAATACCAGCGGCCCGGGTCGCCCCAGATGCTGCGACTGCTGGTGCCGTCCAATTCCATATCGCCGATAAAGAGTTCCGGGCTGTCGTCGGGTAGATTCTGGGCCCAGTCTACAAAGGCCTGTCCCTGGGCAATGGCTTTTGGGGAGGAGCCTATGTCCAGATAGAGTCTGCCCAGGGTCAAGTGCAGTTGGAAACGCTCCCATATAGACCATTCTTCAACGGCGGTGGCCAAGGTTTCGATTTCCTCAAGGGCTTCGTGGGCCACACCGGCCCCGGCATAAGCCAAGGCGTTGCCACCGGGCCGCCAAATGGCCATACGTCTGCGCGCCGGGAGGTCCTTTGGTACCAGCTGCCGGGCCGCTCGATGGCAGCGAAGATGGGCGGCCGTATTACCCGCCTTATTGTACATAACAATGGCCCGTTTGAGCAGCTGCACTTTGCCCAAGGCGTCTGTCCAACGCTGGGATACGGCTTCGTTGAGCTGCCCGGCCTCTTGCCAATAGCCCCGGGTCCGGAGTGAGGTCTCTGATTTTTTCAGCGCCTCGGGATACTGTTGTCGGTCTTTGTGTTCCGGTTTTTCTGCCTCTGCAAGTAAACCTTCCAAATCTTGAGCCAGGTCCGCGTCTAATAGATTCAATATGTCCTGAAGCTTTTCATTCATCGAAGTCTCCAGTGTAGATACTTTTTGGCTGGTTTCGATCTCAGCAGGCATTCCAGAATTGGGTCCCCATCTCCTGCTTGTCGCCCAGCTCTGTCTGCCAGCGCCTGAGTTCCTGGCGCAGGGACCCCAAGGTCTCGGCGTATTGGGGCTGGGCGACAAGATTCGCGGTTTCGCACGGGTCGCTTTCGAGGTCGAAAAGCTGAGTGGTCTGCTTCCCGTTTACTCTATATTCGATCAACTTGAATCTGCCTTTGCGGACGGCCCGTTGAATATCCTTGTAGGCAAAGTGTAGAGAATCCCGGACGACTGTGGACGGGGTCTGAATAGAGGACACAAGACTGTTGCCTTCTACGGTCTCTGGTGTTGGGAGACCTGTCAGCTGGCAGAGGGTGGGAAATAGGTCGAGCAGATAGCACCAGGTATCGGTCTGCTGATTTTCTGGCACGCCGGGTCCGGCGATAATAAGCGGCACGCGAATGCTGTGATCGTACAGATTCTGCTTGCCCATTAGACCGTGCTGGCCCACGGCCAGGCCGTTATCCCCGGAAAAGACAATGATGGTATTGTCGGCCTGGCCGCTGGCTTCAAGGGCATCGAGAATACGGCCTACTTGCTCGTCGATTAGGGCGATGAGGGCGTAGTAGTCGGCGATATGCTGCCGCACTGCCTCGGGCCGGCGTGGATGGGCTTCGAGTAGTTCGTCGCGGACCAGCATATCGCCGTTGTCAAAGGGGTGCTGGATAGAGAAGTTGGGCGGCAGAGAAACCGTATCGGCGTTGTAGCGTTGCTTGAATCGTTCGGGGTACTGTCGGGGATCGTGCGGGGCGATATGGGCCAGATAGAGGAAGAAGGGCTTGTCGGCGCGGGCGTCTTCTGAGTCGGGGTACTGTTGCAGAAAATCAATGGCCGCATCGCTGAAGATTTCCACCGAATGTCGGCCTTGCTCTTTAGTGGTCTCGAATGGGGCTTGGAAGGGCGTTATCTCGGGGTCGTTGTAGCCGCCTTGGGGAGCGTATTCGCCGCTCGGGTCAAAATCGTGTACGGGGATATGCCAATGACCGTTGCAGGCCTCATACCAGCCCTGCTTCTTTTTGAAACCGAAGATTTTGGCACCGGTTGAGAAACAGCGCGTGTGGGATTCGCGGTCCTGGTGCCATTTGCCTATGTGGGCGGTGGTGTAATTATTGGCACGGAACCATTCGGGCATGGCAGGGTGTTCCGGCGGAATGCGTTGGCCCTGCTGTTCAATGGAGAATAAGGTTCGGCCGGTTAGCATCATGGCCCGGCTCGGCATGCATACCGCACCGGAGGTGCCCCCCATGATGTGGGCGTGGGTGAAGGAGGTGCCGCGCTTGACGAGCCGGTCGAGATTGGGCGTCTCGATTTCCTGATTGCCAAGGGCGGAGATGGTATCGAAACGTTGGTCGTCTGTAAAGATGAATAAGACGTTCGGTTTTTTCATGATGCTCCTGCTGCTCACTGCTGATTGTATGGACATACTTTGAGAATTACAGGAATTTTTGTGCCTCAAAAGCCATTCCGCCTTTTGACCTGGGCCCAGGTTTCGGCTTTTACCGCCGTGGCCAGCACCTCCGACACAAAGGCGGGGTCGGTGAAGACTTGCCACTGGACGCAACACAGCCCGATCATCGGTGCGCCCGTTTCCTCGACGAGGCTGCCCGTGGTATTGGGGCGCAGAAGATAGGTGGCGCCGATGGCCAGCTCGACGCCGCATGAAGCGCCGTCTTGGCCGGTGGCGATAAACTGATTAGCGGAGTGATCACCGCCGAGAGTGGTGATCACTTCAATGGTGTAGGTGCGGAACCAATCTTCTTCGTCGTGTCGGTCGGCCACGACGGTGCCGTAGTAGACCAGCGAGTCGGCCGCGGCGGAGGTGATAAGCGAGGCGGGGCTGGACGGCTCCGTTGGCTCGCACGAGCACGCTTCAGCCGCGACCGGCCCCAGGCAGGAGCCGACCAGGGCGAGCACGACCAGCGGGAGGGGGGTGGTCGTAGGCATATCAGGTCTTGATGTCGACAATCGAAAAATGATGACTGGCTATATTAAACCCCTCACGCAGATAAAATTTGTGGGCAGGGAATCGTTGCACGCCTGAATCCAACATCGTTGATGTAGGCAAGGGTATACCTCCTCTTTTGCTGAGCCTTAATTTGACGGATTATAGCGGGTAGGTCATAGTTTGATCTGAGTTGAAGCATCAAGTTGCCTACTAGTTCTAATTCTGACTCTGATTCAGCAATCCTAATTTCCATATTACATTCCGCCGCTGATTAAGAATAGGACGAATATACCCATCACCAACAAATATATAAGGCCGGGGGCAGGGCCAATACGATCCAGGGCCACCGTCGGTATTGGCTGTCTTTTAAGGGATAGACAAAACCGGTTCTGTTCACTCGGCCAGCAATAATAACCGTGCTCGAAAGCACTGAGATAGGCCTTTTCTGCATCTACCTAAATTGAACTTAGATTGGTTGGTATCTAGTTCCATTTCTTTACCCCAATGTTATTACCAAGTCTTCGTCGCGCAGGGCCACTACCGTCTGCTCAAAGGCTTGAGTTGCCTCGGCGATATCAATTTCCGTATGCACCGACGATAAGACCCCGCCAGTGGAACTCATAATATCGACGCCGCGGTGGCGCAGATGGCGTTGGTAGGCATCGATGAGGGCCCCGGGCATGCCTTTCAGGCGGCCGGCTTCTAAGGTATGGAGGTCGCTGCGGCTGCTGGCTTTTTGCACTCTGTCGGGGTCGGTTTCAAAGTAGACGTGGAAGGTGGAACTGGCGCCGTAGACATAGCCGGCAATACCGTATTGTTCCAGCACCTTATCCCAGGCGGCGCGCAATTGGGTGGCCAGGGCGTCGGCTTGGGCGGTCGGCTGGCCGGTGCCGACCAAATCTAATAGGGCGATGCCGGCGGCGGCGCAGGGCGGGGCGGCGTTAAAGGTGCCCAAATGAGTGACGCGCTGGAACCGATCGCGCTGGGGGTCGCCGCTCATATTCATCAGATCCATGATATCGGCGCGGCCGGTGACGGCACCCCCGGGCATACCGCCGGTGAGGATTTTGGCGAAACAGGATAGATCGGGGTCGATTTTGTAGAGCTGCTGGGCACCGCCGGGGGCAAAGCGGAAGCCGGTGACTACTTCGTCAAAGATCAGCACGGCTTGGTGGCGGGCGGTGATATCGCGCAGGCCCTGCAAAAAATCGGCGGCCAGCGGCACCCGGCCCCACGAGGCGCCCGAGGGCTCGATAATGGCGGCGCCCAGGTCGGGGTTTTGTTTAAAGGCGTCTTCGATCTGGTTTAGGTCGCCGTCGGCGATAGCTACCATACGGTCTTTGGGGTGCGCTGCACCCAGCGAGCCGGCCGCTTCGAAAGGCGGCTGGAAGCCGGTGACCACGTCGTCGTGCCAGCCGTGGAAATGGCCGTCGAAGCGCAAGACCTGGCTGCGACCCGAAAAGGCGCGGGCCAGGCGCAGGGCCAACAGGGTGGCTTCAGTGCCGGAATTGACAAAGCGCACACGTTGGGCTGTGGGCACCAGGGCCTGGACGCGCTCGGCCCATTCGATATGCAGGGGGTGGTCGCTGCCAAAATGGGTGCCGTCGGCCAGCACGGCGCCAATGGCTTCGACTATAGCGGGGTGGGCGTGGCCTAGCAAGAGGGCGCCGTTGCCCAGTAAGAAGTCGATGTATTCGTGGCCGTCGACGTCCCATTTGCGGCCTTTGTCGCCGCGTTTGATATATAGCGGCACGGGGTTGAAATGGCGCAGGTCGTGGCCCACGGTGCCGCCCAATGCGGCGCGGGCTCGTTGCAATAGGTCGACGGATTGGGGGCGGTCCTGGCGGTAGGTGTCGATAAGGGCGTTGGCGGTGCTCATGAGATGGCCTTTCTAAGCGAGCGGAAAATGGAACTGGCCTGGGTTATATGCTGGAAAGATCATTGCTATCTAATTGAGGCTTGGCCATAGTTCGGGTGGTTCGCGAGTGGGCGGCCGTTGGGGGGCGACGAGTCTGACGCTCATTCTCGCGCTACGCGCTCCGAGGCCACGGCGCCCGCCCGCTGCGCGGGCACCCGGGCTTGTGGAATCCGCTTTCAGCCTCATCGCCCCCCAACGGCCTTGGCACAAGTATCGATAGAACAACAAATCAGCGGTCGTTAATTATGGCCACCTATCGTCTAACTACGTCCTACCGCCGCAGGCGACTACAGTCTGGCCGGTGACAAAGCTCGAATCGTCGGATAGGAGGAATTTGGTCACCCCGGCTATTTCATCGGCCTCGGCCATGCGCCCCATGGGCGTGGAGGCCACCAGGGCTGCGATCATGCCGGGATTGCTGCTTTGGGCAAGGTCGGTATTGGTGAGGCCGGGGGCAACGCAATTGACGCGGACATTGTGAGGGGCCAAGGCTTGGGCGGTATGGCGGGTGAAGGCGATGACGGCGGCCTTGGTGGTGGCGTAGTGGATCATATCCTTTTTCAGCGCCACGGCGGCCAGCGACGAAATATTGACAATGCGGCCAAAGCCGCGCTCGACCATGCTGTCCTTGACGGCCCAGGTGGTGAGGAAGGGGCCGTCGACATTAACGGCGAACATACGCTTCCAGGCGGCGAAGTCGAGCTCGGTATGGTCTACGGAGTTGGCGATGCCGGCGTTATTGACTAGCAGATCGATAGGGCCCAATTCGGCGGTGACAGTCTCGATCATGGCGGCAACTTGGTCTGCATCGGCGACATCGGCCTGGGCCAGACAGGCAGTGGCACCTAGCTCTTGAAGTTGGTCTAGGGTCTGCTGGGCGGCGGCTTCGTTTTGCTGGTAATTGATGGAGACGCGGGCGCCGTGTGTGGCCAGCATCTGGCAGATGGCTCGGCCAATGCCGCGGGCCCCGCCAGTGACTAAGGCGGTGCGGTCGGCGAAAATAGGTTGAGTCATGGTGGTTTCTTTTTCTGTGTTATGGATATTGGTTGCCACTGTTGAATCTGGTTTATCAAAGGTTTTTGTGGGGGTGCCCCGCAGCGGATTCCAATCGACCCGGGTGCCCGCCCGCAGGGTGGGCGGGTCGAATTGGCCTCGGAGGCCGAAGGCCGAGAATGAGCGAAGGGGCACCCCCACAAAAACCGTTTAGCAGCGGACTTTACGCGACCGTCTACTAACCGTAGGACCCCTTTTCGTGTCGCCCCAGAAAACGCTGCAGCCGCGGCGAAGCCCCCTCGTAGACATGCGGCGGCATGCGGTAGTCGACAAAGGGATAAAAACGCTGGGCAACAAAACGCTTGCTATAAGTAACCCCGGCCATAAAGCGAGTGCGGTCCGATGCATTGGGAGCGCCGCGATGCCAAATCTGATTGTTGAACATATAGCCGTCGCCGGCCTTGGCCAGCATCGACACGGGCCCGGACCCGGCAAAGGTAGGTTGGTCTTGCTCACTGGGCCGGCGACCGGCCCGGTGACTGCCGGGCACCACCTGGGTGGGGCCGTATTCAACGCTATCGACGTCGGTCACGGGGGTGAATATTTGCAGCACGAAGCAGGGCATAGTGATGCGCGGATCGTGCTGGTCCATATCGTCGGGCAGCGGGAAGTGGACCAGATCGTCGAGATGCCAGCCGTCGGGGCCGTCGGGCTGGCTGTCGGGGTTGGGCTCGGTATAGAGGGCGTTTTGCGACATCAGCTGGCAATCGTCGCCAAGAATGGCTTCGGCCAGGCTGGCCAATGGCTCGCGCACGACCAGGTCGCGGAAGGCGTTGCTGTATTCGAACATGCGCATTAGGCTGGTGCCGCGGATATGGTCGCCGGCCTCGTCGCTCAGGATGAGGGGGTCGTTGACTTTGCGGTCCATGGCGTCGCGCAGGGCCTCGATTTCGTCGGGGTCGAGAATGGGGCCTAGGTGGCAATAGCCATCGCGGTTGAATTGCTCGACAATGCGCTGGGTCTCTTCGGGCGAAAAGGGTTGGCCCTCTTTGATAGGACTGGACATGGGACCTCGTAGGAGGAAGCGGGTGGACGGATCGGCTTCAAGATAGATAACGGCTGGGGGGCGGACAAGAAGTGGGTGGGGTACAGTCGGGGGCGGTCCCTGGGGGTGCCGGCCTCTGGCGGGCAGTGAGACCCGCTTGCGGCCTACCCCTCCCCGCCCGGCTGCGCCGCCCGCCCGGCTTCCAGCTTCCCAACACCACGCCCCCACTGCCCGCCGCCGGCCAGCGCCCCCAGGGGCCTTGGGCGGACGTGAAATTAATAGAGAATAGAGTAAGTGGTCCTTCAACTAAGTTTATTGACGGCAAAACGGACTGCTGACAGCGATCGCGCCGAATTCGACGTAAACCAATTTAGTTGAATCCGCAAGCTACCAAGTACTATAATCTCAAGCCGCGTAGCGGAATTAAGTTGACGGACTAGTAAGTGAATTAGGTCGAAAATGGTTATATACGCTTTTGTAGTACCCTTGGAATTGTGTGGCATTTTCGTATGTCTCTTGCCTCACCTCGGCCTAGTAGAGGTTTTGGTGGGGGTCGGCCGGCGGCGGTATGTGGGGGGCGGGGCGGGGCAGCTGGAGGCCGGGTAGGCGGCGCAGCCGGGCGGAGAGGGGCAGGCCGCAAGCGGGTCTCACTGCCCGCCAGAGGCCGGCCCCCACCAAAACCGTCCTCTGGGACGCCTCCCCGAAATTCTGTACCTTTACAGCAGGGGGAGCTGTCGAGTCGATATCGAGTTTATCTGGTGCATGGAGGCGTTGTTGAACCTGTATCCCGAGCCCTACAATCCCCACCGACTGGTGGTCGTCACCCTGCGCCTGACGCTCCCGTGGGCTTTGCTACTGGCCCTGGCCAGCGCCGCCGGCTCGGCCCCGTCCTCTTTCCTGTGCGCTGCCTCCAAAGCCGCCCCTCCTGCCAAAGCCACGGCTGCTCTGCAGTTGAGCCCGCCCCACCGTGCCACCGCCCTGGTGCTGTTCGCTCACTTCGCCGGCGAAATCGAGCCCGACACTCCACCGCCGGGGTGGGCCGCCGATCTGTTCGATCCGCAACGCTCCGGCAGTATCGCCCATTTCTACGACGAAATGTCCCAGGGCCGCCACCTCCTTCGCGGTGAGGTGGCTGCGCGTCGCTATGCCGGCGGCCCGGCTGCTTCCTATCGCGCCGCCGACGCGGTGACGACTGGTCAATTTGGCCGCTTCAGCCTGGAGATATTGCGCCAGGCCGATCGAGATATCGACTTTGGCCGTTTCGATGACGACGGCCCCGACGGGGTGCCCAATTCCGGCGACGACGACGGAGTGGTAGACGCCCTCTTCCTGGTCCTGCCCACCGTGCCGAGCCATTTCCTCCTGGGCCACGCTTCGGGTATTTCTCGGTTGGGCTTTGAGACGGCCTTCATCACCGACGACCCGGCGGCCGGGTCCGGCTCGATCCGGATCGAGCCGGACCGGGGGACCTTGCAGCGGGGGCATACCGAAGCCGCCGCCGTGGGCGCCATCTGCCACGAATACGGCCACCTATTGGGTCTGCCCGATTTGTTCAATACCGCCTTTCTGCAGCGGTCTGACAATCCCGGGCCCGAGGAGGATTCGGCTGGCATCGGTCGTTGGGGCCTGATGGGCTGGGGCGCCCTGGGTTGGCAGGAGGACGACGGCCCCGCTCCTTTCAGCGCTTGGAGCCGCCTGACACTGGGTTGGGCTCAGGTCGAGGAATTGGTCGTCGCCGAGGCCGAATTGGCTTTGGAAGAAGTGGGCAAGAAGGGGGCGATGTACCGTATCCCGATGGGCTTGAACGAATATTACCTGCTCGCCTACCGTACCCGCAACGGCTCGTTCTACGACCGCAATATTCCCGCTGCAGGGTTACTGGTCTGGCATATCGGCCAGGGGCTTACTCGCCGCGTCGTCGATCTGGAATGCGCCGACGGCCGCTGGGCCGACGCCGGATTCCCTGTCGGCGTCCAGGCCGCCCCCCGTAACGGCGGCGACAATCTCGACTTCTGGGCCCACGACCCGGCTTATGCCCAGGTCTACAACGGCAACCAGGGCGATGCCACGGATCCCTTTGGCGGGCTGGGGGCCGACCGCTTCACGCCCCAAACCAATCCCAGTTCTCTCAGTAACGACCAGAGCCGCGGTCTGTATCTGGAGGCCATCCGCCTCGACGGTACCCTCGCCCGGGCCACGGTCCGGGTCGAGCCGCCGCAATTGGAAATTATCGAGATCAACGTGGTCGACGACAGCGGCGACGACTTCCTGGCCCCGGGCGAAGGCGGCCTGGTGCGCTTCCGCCTGCTCAACCGGGGTGGGGTCGAAGCCCGCGATATAGAAGTACAATTGACCACGGTCGAACCCGATCTGGAAATCATCCAGGCCAAGAGTCACTATGAGCGACTCAAAATGGCTTACCAGAGTGGCGTCCCCGGCGACGGCTTTCCCCGCCTCCGGGCCGGTGATTTCACCACCGGTGGCAGCCGCCGGGCAACTCTTACCGTACGGGCGCCCGGTCTCGAACCGGTGGTGCGCGAGTTTACTCTGGCGGCGGCGGTTAGGGTGCCGTTCGAGGGGCGCTTGCTCGACCCACTGGGCCAGCCAGCTGTTGGGATCCAGGTTTTGGCCATCCGCAAGGGCAGCACCCTCGTCATGAGTACGGACGAGGACGGTCGCTTTGCTGGTCAGTTGTCGTCGGGCTCGTACGTGTTCCGATTCAATCCGCCGCCTGCAAGCGGCCTGGCCACCGGTTTCAACATTATCCAAGTCGGTGAGGTCAATCGGGTTGAGATCAGTCTGGTCGCCACCACTTTGCTCTCCGGCACGGTGCGCGACCAGGAAGGGCGACTCCTTGGTGGGGTGGGAGTTGAAGGGCCCTTTTTCAGCCAGAGCAGCACCGATGCCGACGGCCGTTTCGCCCTAGCCATTCCCACCGTCGCTGCGGCGATCCGCATCGTCCCCACGCTGGCGCAGCAGCAGTCCGGTCTGGCGCCCGTGCGCCTGCCGCTCGACCCGCTGGCCTCCGGTCCCCTCGATATTGTCCTGCCGCGCGGCATCTTGCAAGAGGTAGAACTGGTCGATCTTCAGGGCCGGCCGCTGCGCTCTAAACAGCTGCGTTTCACCGGTCCCCGGGCCGCTAACGAGCGGATGACAAATAACGACGGGCAGGCCTCCCTGGTCCTGTTGCCCGATATCTATTCATTCAATTTGCTGCAGATTTTCAACGTCGGTCTGTGGAGCACGTTTAATTTTAGGCTGTTCGGCCTGGATCTGCTCCCAGATACGGCTTCTTTAAAGCTGGCGGATTTGCTACAGATTTTCAGCGGCGGCTTGGTCACTTCTTTCGACGTCAGGGCCCTCGAAGTGGACCCGCAGGTGCCGCTGCGTCTGGTGGTGCCGGAGTTGTTCGCTGTTGAGGGACGGGTGGTCGATATTTCTCCCGAGCCTTTTTTCCAGGGGCGGTTGCGTTTTACCCGTGCCGACGGGTTTTATGCCAGCCAGATCGATCTGTCGGCCGAGGGCGCGTATCGGACCGTATTGCCCCAGGGCCAGTATTTAGTCACCTATGAGGCGCAACAATCGGGGGCTAGTCCTTCGCAGCGTCTCGATACGGTGGCGGTGGCCGGTGTGGCCAGCCTCGATTTCACCGTCGATGCCCCGCCTTCCGTCCAGGGTCGCATTACCGATCCCGTGCCCGAGGGCCTGGTTTTGCGCGCTGTCTCTGAGCGCGTCGGTCTGACGGCCACCGCCCAGGTGGCTGCCGATGGTACCTTTGCCCTGTCCTTGCGGCCCGATAGCTATCTCTTTTTGGCCGCCCTGCCCGAAGGCCGTGGCTTTTGGAATCTGGGCATGGCCACGGTCCCCGCCGTTAGCGAATTGACCCTGGCCATGCCGGGCGGGGCTCGCCTGTTCGGCCGGGTAGTCCAGGAGGGACTGCCTGTCGTGACCGGGTCTATCCCGGTGCTGCTAATGCTGACCGACCACCCGCTCGATCTGTTCGCCCGGGTGGTCCCCAGCGACCGCCGGCCATCGGTGCTGAGCACGGCCCCGAGTGCCGGCGCCCTCAGCGACGACGGCCGCTATACCATTACGGCCCGCCCCGGCAGCTACGCCCTGGTGGCCCTGCCCAATTCCGGCGACGGCATTGGCCGCGCTATTACCGGGCTGCAACTGGAGGGGGCCAGCAGCCGCGATATTGTCTTGCCGGACCAGCCCCTGACCCAGCGTTTGTATGGCACCCTGTCGGCTCTTCCTCGGGCCTTGCAGGGCGAGTGGACGCTGCGGCTGTATGACCCGGAGACCGGGGTGGTAGTACAGCAATCCGATTTGTTCCTAGGCTCTTCGGGGAGCGGCTATTTACGCGGCCGGGACTACAATATTGCGGTGCCCCCGGGCACCTATCGGGCCCGCATTGGCCTGGCCGACCCGGTGCTGGGGTTCTATCAGCAGCACGATCTGGGCACGGTGATGGTGGCCGGCGACCGCCGTTGGGATATTGAATTGACCCCGGCCAATACCGCTGTGGTAGACAGGGCCCAGGGCCAACCTGCCGAATTCGCCCTGGGCCAGAACTACCCAAATCCTTTCAACGGCGGCACGGCCATTCCTTTTGTCCTGCCCCGCCCTGGGGCTGCCGAATTGACCGTCTTCAATCTTCTCGGCCAGCGGGTTGCCCGCCTGGCCATCGATCCGTTGGGCGCCGGACCGCAGACGCTGTACTGGGATGGTCGCGGCCGAGATGGTCGGCCGCTGGCTACCGGGCTGTATATCTACCGCCTGCAATCGGGCGAATGGGCGCAGACGCGCAAATTGCTCCTTCTACGCTAGTAGACCTACTGCGGCCTAGCGGAGGTTTTGGTGGGGGTCGGCCGGCGGCGGTATGTGGGGGGGGCTGAGCGGGGCAGCTGGAGGCCGGGTAGGCGGCGCAGCCGGGTGGTGGGGGAAGGCCGCAAGCGGGCATCACATACCGCCAGAGGCCGGCCCCCACCAAAACCGCCCTGTAGGGCGCCTCCCCGAAATTCCGTACTTTTACCGCAATGACCGCCCTACCGCAAAGGGACAACAATCGGGAGTACGACCATGACCGACCGCGCCAAAATGGCCCAGGTATACGACGAAGGCGCCCAGCACGAATGGCAGCGCCTGCAACGCTCGCCGCTGCGTTGGGCCGAATGGCGGCTGCTCATAGAATTGCTCGAAGAATATATCGAGCCCGGCGCCACGGTACTGGACGTGGGGGCCGGACCGGGGCGTTACGCCGAACATTTTATCCGCCAGCACGGGTGCAAAGTGGGGCTGGTCGATTTGTCGGAGGAATGCCTGGGGTTGTTCAGGGGCCGCATGGGCCAGCAATGGCAGCGGCAGATCCTCTTCACCTGGAAATCCTGCGCCACCGATTTGAACTTTATTCCCGACGCCAGCTTTGATGCGGTTTTGCTGATGGGACCCATGTATCATTTGCTCGAAGCCCAGGAGCGGGCGGCGGCGGTGCGTCAGGCGCACCGGGTGCTGGCCCCGGGGGGCGTGCTGCTGGCGACCTTTATCAGTCCCTACCCTGTATTGCCGCGCTTGCTGACCTGGGAGCCAGAGTTATTGGGCGACGGCGATTTTCTCAAAAATCTGCTCCAGAGCGGCCGCATCACCGATCCCAGAATGACCAATATGACCGACCATTGGCGCTGCTGGCCCGACCAGGGACGGGCGTTGCTGGAAGAAGCCGGGTTGGAGATTGTGCGGCTGCGCAATTTAGAGGGCGTCGGCGCTTTTTTCGAGGGCAAACAGGAAGAGCTATTCAGCGACGAAAGCCGTTTTGAGGCCTGGTTAGACGTTTTGCGCGCCACCTGCGAGCGCCCTGAATTACTGGGCGCCACGGTCCATTTTGCCTGCCTGGCCCGCAAGGCGGCGGACGGCCAGGAGATGGGCGGGGCGGTATTGCTGCCCGGTCCTGAAAAATAAGGGCGGCCTTTTACCGCGGTCTGTGGCCGGGATAGGCCCGCTTGACAGGGGTCTTCATCGGGGAGTACTCTAATACCAATTTGAAGCACTGATGGCCGGATGTTTAGCGGTATTTTCTCCGCAGAAACAGCAACAGCAGCTGGATAGCTTGAAGTCAATCTGGAATAAAACTCGATCCAGCGCAGAATTTTATTGGTGGCCAAAAGCCCCTGACAGGGCCCAGCAGAAAGGCGGAGGATGGACCTACAATTAGCGGGTAAAAAAGCCCTGGTTACCGGCAGCAGCCATGGTATTGGCCTGGCCACGGCGCAGGCGTTGGCCCAGGAGGGCTGTGATGTGGCCCTGTGCGGTCGGCGGCCTGAATTGCTGGAGGCCGCGGCTGCGCAAGTGGGCGAGGTGGGGCATCAGGTGGTGACGATACAGGCCGATGTGCTGGTGCCCGAGCAGGCCGAAGGCTTGGTCGAAGAGGCGGCCGGGCAATTGGGCGGCATCGATATTCTGGTCAATAACGTCGGCAGCAACGTCAAGTCGCGCTTTTTAGACAGCACCGACCAGGACTGGGAACAGACCTTCCACTACAATGTCTTCCAGGGCGTGCGCATGACGCGGCTGGCGGTGCCGCATATGCGGGCGCGGGGCGGCGGCGCGGTGGTTTTTATTTCCTCTATTTCCGGATGGATTCCGCAACTGGCCGGGACGGGGCAGTACGGGGCCTCGAAAGCGGCGCAGATTTTCATGGTCGAGCCTTTGGCCCTGGAATTGGTGCACGAGCATGTGCGGGTCAATGTGGTCTCGCCCGGCTCCATCCTTTTTCCGGGCGGCGGTTGGGAAACGGTGCAAAAAGAACGGCCCGAAGTCTTTGCCGCCTACCAGCGCGACGGCTTTCCCGAAGGGCGCTTGGGCAAGCCCGAGGAAGTGGCCGACGTGGTGGTCTTTCTGGCTTCGGAGCGGGCCCGTTGGGTCAACGGTGCCCATATCCGCGTCGACGGGTTGGAGCAGCCGGTGCCGGTCGAGCGGCCCTGGTAGGGAGAGATCATGGACGAGAACAGGCGCGAGGAATTGCTGCACACGAAGCTGCGCCACCGGCGCAATACGCCGCCGGACACGGGCATTCGGGTGCCGCCGCAGGCCATGCGCGAATTTATCACTGCGTTATTTATAAAAGCAGGGACTAACAGCGAAGATGCGCAGTTGCTGGGGCAGATCCTGACGGCTTGCGATGTGCGCTGTGTCTTCAGTCACGGCACTCAGGCGGCGGTGGGTTACTTGGACAAAATGCGCAGCGGAGAGGTCAATCCGCGGCCCCAGGTTGAGGTGGTGCACGAGGCCCCGGGGGCATTGGTGTTGGACGGCGACGGCGGCCTGGGCTATCTGCCCTGCTGGCGCGGCACCGAGCAGATTATCACCAAGGCCAAAACCTGCGGGGCGGCGGTGTTGACCACGCGCAATCATTTCCACTTTGGCGCCGCCGGCAATTATACCTGGCTGGCGGTGGGAGAAGGGTGTATTGGCCTGGCCGCTTCCAACCACCGCAACGTCCGGGCCCCGGAGCGGCCGTTGGCCGGGACCATCACCTCGTCGCCCATTAGCATTGGTGTACCGGCTACCGAGCAACCGCCAATGGTGCTGGATATGGGCAGCGGTATCGTCGGTTTTAATGCGGCGCAGTTCGCCGATAGTTTTCCTGCTTTTTTCAAGTCGTTGGGGATAAGCAATATGGTCCAGATCCTGGGCGGGGTGGTGGCCGGCATCTATTTGGAGCAATGTCGTCAGGGGCCCTGGACATCCAATCAGGGGTCGTTTATCGCGGTTTTCGATACGGAGCATTTGATGCCGTCGGGTCAGGTCCAAAGTCAGGTCGACCAGTATATGCGCGAAGCCCGCGCCATGCAGCCGCTGCCGGGGATGGAGCGAGCCGAGTTGGCAGGTGGTTTTGAATGGGCCTGGCAACAGGAGAATGAAACCGCCGGTATCCCGGTGGGCGATAAACACCGCCAGGCGCTGGAGGAAGCGGCCGGTGAATGGGGGGTGGAAGCCCCCTTCGCCGCTTTTGCGGAGACGAGGTTTTGATGCGCGCCGATCCGATAAAATTTGAAGTAGTGCGCAACGCCCTGGTCGAGGCCACCGAAGAGATGGCCGTGACCCTCAGGCGCAGCGCCTATTCGACCAATATCAAAACCCGGGCCGATTTTTCCTGCGCCTTTTTCGATTGCCAGCTGCGTCCGGTGGCCCAGGCTTTTACCCAGCCGGTGCATCTGGGCTCGCTGGCCATTTTGGTGCCGCGTGCGGTGCGCCAGTACGGCGCCGAGAATATGGGGCCAGGCGACGGGGTATTGGTCAACGACCCTTATCTGGGGGGTAGCCATCTCAACGATATCACCCTTATTTCGCCGGTGTATTGCGGCGCCGAGCAACTGGGCTACGTCGCCAATTTGGCGCACCATGTCGATGTTGGCGGCGGCGCCCCGGCCAGTATTGGGGCTTTCCGCGAAGTTTTCCAGGAGGGCATCGTCATTCCGCCGGTGAAACTGGTGCGGGGCGGGGAATTGGTCGGGGATGTCTTTGATTTGGTATTGGCGCAGATCCGCTCCAAGGGCGAGACCGCCGGTGATTTCCGCGCTCAGGTGGCGGCCAATACGACTGGGGCGCGACGGCTGGGCGAATTAGTCGAGCGCGAGGGGCTGGAGACGGTAAGGGGATATATGGAGCAGTTGCTGGGCTATACGGCCGAGCGCATGGAAAGCGAGATCGGCCGTTTGCCGCAGGGGTGCTTTACGGCCGAGGGGGTGGTCGACAGCGATGGCTTTACCGACCAGCCGGTGCGTCTGCAGGCGGCCATTACCATAGACGACAGCGGCGTGCTTTTCGATCTGAGTGGATGCGACCCGCAGCGCCGGGCACCGGTCAATTCGACCTATGCCCAGACTTTTGCCGCCTGCGCCTACGTGCTCAAATGCCTTACTGATCCGGACGTGCCAGTCAACGAGGGCTTTTACCGCTTGGTGCGGTTGGTGGCGCCAGAGGGAACGGTGGTCAACGCCCGCGCCCCGGCTCCGGTGGTGGGTGGTTGGGAGACCCAGGTGCGGCTGTCGGATATCCTCCTCAAGGCCCTGGCTCAGGTAATGCCGGAGCGGGTGCCGGCTGGCACCAAGGCAATGATGTGTCAGGTGGGTTTTGGCGGCCAGGATCCGGCGACGGGCGAGCTATATGCTTTTTACGAGACCGTAGCCGGGGGCTACGGGGGGCGCCAAGGACGCGACGGGCCCGACGCGGTGCAGTGCCACGGACAGAATACGGAAAACGCGCCCATCGAGGAGATTGAACTCAATTATCCGCTGCGCATCACCCGTTACGAACTCATAGATGGTTCGGGTGGGCCCGGGTGTTGGCGCGGCGGCTTGGGGTTGCGGCGCGATTATCTGTTCCCCGACAACGAAGTGTCCTTTACCATTTTGGCCGATCGCGAGCGCTGGGGGCCCTGGGGGCTGGAAGGCGGGGACAGCGGCGAACGGGCCCGCTATATATTGCAGGAGGAAGACGGCGGCGAAGAGGAATTGGGCTCCAAGACGACGTTGCAGCTCAAGCCCGGCCAGGTGGTCAGTTATCGCACCTGTGGCGGCGGCGGTTTTGGGCCGGCCCGCCAGCGCGACCCGCAATTGGTGGGACAGGATGTGCGCCAGGGCAAAGTGAGCGTGGACCAGGCCCGGAGCCAGTACGGGGTGGTGGCGGACGCCGCCGGTCAGGTGGATTTGGCTGCGACTGAACGCCTACGGCAGGCGGGAGAGTAGGATTATGGCTTATCGCCTGGGGGTGGATATTGGCGGTACGTTTACCGATGCGACGTTGGTCGATGAGGCCAGTGGTGCCGTTGCCACCGCCAAGGTGCCGTCGACGCCGGCGGCCCCAGCGGTGGGATTTATGGCTGCGGTGGAACGGATCTTAGCGGCCAACCAAGTGGGACCCGATCAGGTCAGCTATATCGTCCACGGGACGACGGTGGCCACCAACGCTATTATCGAGGGCAAGGTGGCGCGCACGGCCTTTCTGACTACGGCAGGCTTTCGCGATATGCTGGAGATTGCCCGCCAGATTCGGCCTGCTCTCTACGATCTGCACTTTGAAAAAACGCCGCCGCTGGTGCCCCGACAGTTGTGTTTTGGGGTGCCCGAGCGGTTGGCGGCCGACGGCCAGGTATTGCTGCCCCTCGACGACAAGGCGGTGCGGCAGATAGCCGCGCAGTTGCAACAGGCCCAGGTCGAAGCGGTAGCCGTATGTCTTTTGCACGCCTATGCCCGGGCCGACCACGAAGAGCGCGTCGGCGCCATTTTGGAGGAGTTATTGCCCGGGGTAGCGGTATCTTTATCGTCGGCGGTGGCGCCGGAATTTCGCGAGTATCTGCGGGCCAGCACCACCGTGATTAACGCCTGCATCCGGCCGGTCGTAGAGCGCTACCTGGCCGAGATTGGGGCGGGTTTGCGCGGCGCCGGGTTGACGGCGGAATTGCTGGTTATGCAGAGCAGCGGTGGCGTCTTTAGCGCCCAGGCGGCGGCGCAGCGGCCGGTCTATATGGTCGAGTCGGGGCCGGCGGCCGGGGTCATTGGGGCGGCGCATCTGGGGCGCACCTGCGGTTACGGTGATATTATCTCCTTTGATATGGGCGGGACCACGGCCAAGGCCGGGCTGGTGCAGGATGGGCAGCCGCGGGTGACCAAGGATTACGAGGTCGGCTCTAGGGCCCAGGCTTCGGGGGCGGGGCGGGGCCAGGGGTATCCCATTCGCACGCCGGTTATCGATCTGGTGGAAATTGGTGCCGGCGGTGGGTCTATTGCCTGGGTCGATTCGGGCGGCGGGCTCCGGGTGGGGCCGCACAGTGCCGGGGCCAGTCCGGGGCCGGTCTGTTATGGGCAGGGCGGCCAGCGGCCCACTATTACCGATGCCAATGCGGTCTTGGGGCGGCTCAATCCCGAGTATTTCCTCGGCGGTGAGATTGGCCTCGATGTGGCGGCTGCAGGGCGGGCCATTGAGGAATATTGCGCTCGGCCACTGGGGATGGATACGGTGGCGGCGGCGTACGGTATTGTCGAAATTGCCAATGCCGCCATGGTCAACGCCCTGCGCCTGGTATCGGTGCAGCGGGGCTACGATCCGCGCCAATTCGCCCTGGTGGCCTTTGGCGGCGGCGGCCCGGTCCACGCCAACCGTCTGGCCGCCATGGCGCAGATCCCGACCACGGTTATTCCGGCCAGCCCGGGCACGGCTTCGGCGCTGGGTTTGTTGACGACCGACCTCGAACACGAATACAGCGCCACGGTATTGCAACGGCTCGAAGGGCTCGATGCCGCGGCGGTGGAGCGGTTGTGTGGTCAATTGGCCCAGGAGGGTCGCCAAGCGCTCGACCGCGAGGGCGTAGAAGAGGGGCAACGGCGGTTGGCCCGGTTGGCCGAATTGCGCTATGTCGGGCAGAGTTTTGAATTGACCGTAGACCTGCCCGAAAAAACGCTGGACCAGGGGGCCATTGGGGAGCTATTGGCGCAATTTCACCAAGCGCACGAGCGCGCTTACGGTTTTAGCGCTCCGGGCGAGCCGGTGGAATTGGTCAATGTGCGGTTGCGTGCCAGCGGCCGCATTGCCCGGCCCGCCAGCCAGCCGTTGGCTGTTGGCAGCGGTGTGGTGGCGGCCCAGCGCAGCGTGCGGCCGGTGTATTTCGCCGAGTGCGAAGGCTTTGTCGAGTGTCCCATTTACGACCGCTACAAGTTGGAGGGAGAAGCCGTGGTCGAAGGGCCGGCGGTGATTGAGGAGATCGATTCTACGACGGTGCTACACCCCGGATACGTGGCCCGGGTAGATCCGCTGGGCCCCTTGATACTGCGGCCGGCATGAAGTGGGGGCCGCCGGGTTTGCTGGCCTGGTTGCTGTTTTTGCTGGGCAGTGCCCAAGGCCAGGAGGCTCCCTACGGTTTGGGCCATCAGCGTCAACCGGTGCGGGTGCAAGTTGCCAGCGCCGGACCATCCGGGGCGGCGCAGTTGCGGCCCGTTTTTACGGGGCTAGAATTTACCCGGCCGCTGTATCTCACCCATGCGGGGGATGGCAGCGGCCGTTTTTTTGTCGTCGAGCGCTCGGGTCTTATCAAGGTCTTTAGGGAGGGCGACGAGGCGGCGGGGGTTTTCCTGGATATTGCCGATAGGGTGAGCGATTTTCGCGCCGAGATCGGTTTGTTGGGCTTGGCCTTCCATCCCCAGTACCGCGATAATGGCCGTTTCTACGTCTATTATATTGCCCGTGGATTGGTGTCGCGGCTGTCCGAATTCCGCCGCTTTGAGGGGGACAGGGCCGATGTGGCCAGCGAACGGATCTTGTTGGAAGTTCGGCAGCCGGCCGATTCCCACAACGGCGGCCAATTGGCTTTTGGCCCCGATGGTTATCTCTACTGGGGCTTGGGAGACGGGGCCAATCCAGACGATGTATTTGCCAATGGCCAGGACCCACGGACGTTATTGGGGGCCATTTTGCGTCTGGATATAGATGGCGGTGAAGGGGATAAGGAATACGCCATTCCCCCCGACAATCCCTTTGTCGGCAACCGGGCCGGGTGGCGCGAGGAAATCTGGGCCTGGGGCTTGCGCAATCCCTGGCGGTTCAGTTTTGATCCTCGCACGGGGCAACTGTGGGTCGGCGATGTCGGCCAGGACCGCTGGGAGGAGATCAATCGGATCGAGAAAGGCGGCAATTACGGGTGGAATATGGTCGAAGGGCCTGAGTGCCTCGATCCTGCAGTGGCCTGTTCCGAGGAGGAATTTATAGGGCCTGTATGGGCCTATGACCACAGCCAGGGGCGCTCGGTAATTGGCGGCTATGTATATCGGGGGGCGGCGGTACCTGGTTTGCAGGGGCTGTATATCTACGGCGATTTTGCCACCGGCCAGATCTGGGGGCTGGAAGTTAAAGGGGATCTGGCGGTGGAGAATAGAGCGGTGGCGACGGCTCCCGGGCTTATCGTCAGCTTGGGTCAGGACGAGAGGGGTGAGTTATATGTAGTGGGTTTGGACGGGACGATCATGCGTCTTGAAGCGGGTCCCCAGGGAGGTGAAAGCCAAATTCCGGCGCGTTTGTCGGAAACGGGGTTATTCGCCGATATGGCTCGCCAGCAGCCGGCCCCCGGCTTGATCCCCTACGCGGTGAACGCGCCGCTGTGGTCGGACGGGGCGCCCAAGCGCCGCTGGCTGGCCTTGCCCGATAGTGCCCGTATAGGCTTTGCCCAGCGGCAAGCCTGGGCCTTTCCCAATGGCACCGTCCTGGTCAAGAATTTCTATTTGCCCGGAGCTGGGGATAGTGAACTAGGGCGCATCGTCGAGACCCGTCTGCTGGTAAAGCGGATAACCGGTCCGGTCTGGGACGGTTTTAGTTACGAATGGAATGAGGCCGGCACCCAGGCTGTATTGTTGACCGGGCGGGCGAGTCGCTGGTTTACGGCAGAAGATCTGCAGGCACCGGGTGGGCAGCGGCGTTATCTGCATCACTTTCCCAGCGGTGCCGATTGCATCGCCTGTCATACTCCGGCGGCCGGCTATGTCCTGGGGGTGCGGACGGGGCAGCTCAATCGCCTCTACGATTACGGACCGGTGGTGGACAACCAGTTGCGCAGTTTTAACCATCTCGGCTTGTTCGGCCAGGATATCGGCCAACAATACAGCCAGTGGCCGCAGTTGCCCGATCCACTGGGGGGCGAGGGGTCGGTGGCGGGACGGGCCCGGGCCTATCTGGACGCCAATTGCGCCCATTGTCACCGGCCTGGTGGCGGCGGCCGGGTGGCCCTGGATTTGCGCTATGATACGCCCTTGGAGGATACCGGCTTGTTGGCCGCCCCGGTGCTGGGCGATATGGGGTTGGAAGGGGCCCAGCGTCTGGCGCCTGGTTCGCCAACTCGCTCGCTAATGTATCGGCGCATGCTCGATCTGGGCCGCTGGCGGATGCCGCCGTTGGCCAGCGGGCGGGTTGACCAAGCCGGGCTCGAATTAATGGTCCAATGGATAGCCGCCCAGGGGGGGACGGCGGTGGTGGAGGGGGCTGGGCTGCTGCATTTTCAGTTAGCGCAAAATTATCCCAATCCTTTTAACCAGAACACGATTTTGCCCTATCGCCTGGCCCATCCCGGGCCGGTGCGTTTAGCTCTGTACGGGGCCAGTGGCCAGCTTGTGCGGGTGCTGCAGGGCGGCTTTGCCCGGGCTGGAGAGCACCGGGCTGTCTGGGATGGCCGCGACGCGGCGGGACGGGCGGTGGCCAGCGGTGTATATCTGGCCCGGTTGCAGGTAGGTCCCAATAGTCAGGTGCGAAAAATAGTTTTACTGCGCTGAGGCTACACAGGTACCGGGCAAAAAAAATGAACCTGTCCCATCCTGGCGTGTATACCCTATAGAATGATTGTTGGGCGTATTATTGCGGTAGCGGCCGGAATACTGGATTTTACTTATTTCCTTTTACCATGTTGGCCCAGCACCATTGGGCCGGTGGTTTGTCCGAGCGGGCGGCGTATTGGGGGATCGGGTCCCAAAGCAAGTTGTGCAACCGCTTCTAGTAAAGAGAAGGCTGATTGGCCCCGATCCTCGGGTAAAGACAAATTCGATCAGGAGCATTATGCAAGTCAGTGAACAACTCAACCGATGGGTAGGGGTGGGCGTATTTGGCGCCGCCCTGGGGCTCTATTTCAAGACTATGGCCCCCACCGTCTCCTTCTGGGATTGCGGCGAATTCATCGCCGCCTCTTATACCCTGGGCGTGCCCCATCCTCCCGGATCGCCTCTCTATATTCTGTTGGGGCGCCTGTTCTCGTTGGCGCCCATCGGCGAAGTGGCCGCCCGGGTCAACTTTATGTCGGTCTTGGCCTCGGCCCTGGCCGTCTGGTGTGTTTTCCTTTCGACCTTGGTGCTGGCTCGCCGCGCTCTGGGCGGGGCCGGACGGGCGCTGCTGGGCGATGGCCGCGATTGGGCCGTGTTAGGGGGGGCTCTGGTGGCCGCCGGCGCCCTGGCCGCCTCCTATACCTTTTGGTACAATGCCTCCGAAGCCGAAGTCTACGGCTATTCGCTGCTGTTCGTGTGTTTGGGGGTGTGGTTGGTGCTGTATTGGGAGAGCGGGCCCATGGGCGCCGGGCAGGATCGCTGGCTGTTTTTGCTGGCCTATGTATTTGGCCTGGGCGGTGGGTTGCATCTGCTTTGCCTGTTGACCATTCCGGCGCTGTTGATCTGGGCCTGGTTCGCCGACGAGGGGCTGCGGCGGCCGATGGTCTATCTCAGCGGTGCGGGGTTGTGGGCGATGGTGGTGGTCACGGTGATGGGGCCCACCACGGGGGGCTATCTAATTGTCGGGGTATCGTTGGCGGGGCTGCTGTATCATTTATATCGGCGCGACCGGCGCGGTTTTGGGCTGGTGCTGGGGCTGGGGCTGCTATTCCTGCTGGGCTATTCGACCTATGGGGCGCTATTCATTCGCTCGGGGCTGGATCCGGTCATCGACGAGAATGATCCGGAGACCTGGGAGGCATTCGTCAAATTCCTCAACCGCGAGCAATACGGCACCGATTCGCAATTATTGGGCATGTTTTCGGCCCGGGCCGACCGGGCGTATCAGTTCTGGCATTTGCAGACCAAGTATTTCCTCCAGCAATTTCCCTTTCCCTTCCTTGAAATTCCCACGGATTTTCTGAAATTTCGCCGTGCTACCGATGCCAGCCCGCATCCGGTAGCGGTATCGGTACTGCCGTATTTGCTGGGTTTGGGGGGCTTGCTGTGGCACGCCGGGCGCGACCGGCGGCGGTTTTTCGGCGTCCTGGCGCTATTCGTGATTATGGGCTTTGGGTTGTCGCTGTATCTGAATATGACCGACCCGCAGCCCCGCGAGCGGCACTATGTATTTGGCGGCATGTTTTTCGCCTTTGCCCTGTGGATGGGGCTGGGCTGGACCGGGTTGGTGGTGTGGTTGGGACAACGACTGCCGAGCCGGGGGGTGGTGGCGGCGGTGGCGGTATTGGGGCTGATATGGCCGGTGGGCATGGTGGCCAAATTATACCACGAGCAGGACCGGAGCGGGGATTATATCGCCTACGACTACGCCTACAATATGCTGCAGTCGTGCGACGAAGGGGCGATTCTCTTTACCAACGGCGATAACGATACCTTTCCGCTGTGGTTTTTGCAGGAAGTGGAGGGCATTCGCCGCGATGTGAAAGTGGTGAATTTGAGCTTGCTCAATACCAATTGGTATATCAAGCAAATGCGCGACCGCGAACCCAAAATTGATCTGGGGCTGACCGACGATTTTATCGACCGTATCCTGACCGGCCATACCCGGGAGGCGCTCAGCGCCCGTTATATGGAAGGGCCCCAGCCCTTTAAAATAGCCGGCATAGAATGGGAATTCGGCCCCTTGCCAGGACATAATTTGTTGCGCATCCAGGACTTTATGGTGATAAAGATCCTCCAGCGCACCAACTGGAAAAAGCCGATCTATTTCGCCATTACGGTACCTACCGAGAATCAAGTCGGGCTCAGTAACTACCTGCAATTGTCGGGTATGGCCTTCCGCCTGGCGCCGCAGATCGACGCACCTTTGGACCGCGAAGAGTTGCGGCGCAAGATCACCCAGGTATTCCAGTGGCGCGGCATTACCGATCCGGAGGTGTACAAGAATCGGCGGACCCAGGGCTTATTGGCCAATTACCGGGTCTCCTTTTACCATGTGGTCAGTCTGTTCGAAGACGATGGCGAGGCCCTGGCCGATTTGATGGGCTGGGCCGAGGACCATTTGTTTGACGGCTGGGAACATTTCTACAGCGCCTCCCTACAATTGCGCCGGGCGGGGCAGTTGGCCATGGCGGCCGATTTCACCGAAAAAGTGGGCCTTCAACTGCTGGCCAATTACGGCCAGAACGAGGAAGCCACCTACGAAAATATCGTCGTGGTGGGCGACAATCTGTTGGAATGGTACAAGGATAACGAGCGGGCGTCGTATTTCTACCGCGCCTGTATAGAGTTGGATCCGTCCAAACCCAATGCCTACCAGGGACTGGCGGCGGTCATGCAGCGCCAGGGGCAAGCCGCCGAGGCACTGGATATGCTAACCGTCTATCTGGATCAATACGGGCAGCGAGATTTGATTATCAAAGCCAAGCGCAAATTGGAAACAGCGCTGAAGCAGGAGGCCGCGCAACCCTAATTATGGCAGCAGGGTTTTACGCTACTATGACGGACGAGGAATTGGTTCGGCGTCTGGTCGAGGGGGACACTGGGGCGTTCGACCAGCTCTACGGGCGCTATAGCCGGCGGCTGCTGCATTATTGCCAGGGCATGCTGGGCCATTCGGGCGACCGAGCCCAGGATCTGTTGCAGGAAATTTTTTTACGGCTGGTGGAAAAGGGCGCTTCTTTTAAGCGCGGGGCCCGGTTTTCCACCTGGGTTTTTACCGTGGCCCACAATCTGTGCTGCAACGAACTGCGCCATCGGCAGGTGCGGCGCAGCACCATAGTCGTTGATATGGACGCCTTGCCCGCCGTGGCCGGGGACGATTATTGCGCGGTGGAAAAAGCCCTGGACCAGCGCGCCTTCAAAGAGGCCTTGTGGCAGCAACTCGACCAATTGGATCAGGAGCGGCGCAGCGTTTTTCTGTTGCGCTACCAGGAGGAATTCACCTTGCAGGAGATTAGCGCCGTACTCGAATGTCCGGTGGGGACGGTCAAGTCCCGCCTGTTCTATACTATTCGCTATCTGGCCGGTCAGTTGCAGGCCTTTGATCCGCGGGGGCGGCAGGAGGAGAGCTATGAAGCAAATTGACGGCTTGGATATTGGCTGCGTCGAGGTTGAGGATTTGGTCTTCAGGCGTAACCGCGGGAAGCTGGGGCGCGGCGAGGAAGATATCCTGCAGCGGCATTTGCAGGGCTGTCCCCTGTGCTGTCTCGACGGGGTGGCGACACAGCGCGTCGAGGCTCTGTTGCAAGGGGAGGTGCTCCCTGTTGTCGATCCGCAGATGCAGATGCGGCTGCGGACGGCTGTCGGCCGTGGCGTTGTAAGAGAGACTTGGCCTGTGCGCGGGGCGGGGCGGCGTTTGCCTGCCTACCAGTTGGTGCTTGGGATTGCGGCCGTTTTGCTGCTGGTGGCGGTATTGCCGCGGCCGGCTGGTTTGACTGCGGTGCCCCCTGTACAACCGCAACTGGAAGCGGTCCCGGGTGATTCGCAGGTGGTGCGGCACAAATTGCGCCTGCTCGATCGTCAGCCCTTGGGACAGGCCCATACCGGAGACAGTCTGCTAATCCACTATAGCCTGCGCCAAGTGGGCGTGCGGGACTCGATCTAATGACGACTTTTAGCCGGCGTAATTGGTTGCTTTTGGGATTGGCCCTGGCCGTCTTGGTGCTGGGCTATCTATTGTTGAGTATTCCCCCGGTCACGGGTTTCTGGTCGTTGAGTGCGGCGCCGGTGTTGCTGGTGCTGGGCTATTGCGTCCTGGTCCCGGCGGCCTTGTTGGCAGGGTGCCGAAAGGGAGCTCCGCCGACCTAGGCAGAGCGCGGCCAAGCTCCAGGTTGTAGTGCGGGCGGGAAGGCGCTGCGCCGGTTTTTCAGGGGGCGCCCTGTATTTTGCTGCGGCCGCTGGCCAGTTCGTCCATCAGGTGGTCGTATTCGTCCCGGTCCACCGGGACGAACAACCGGCAACTTTTTCGCCATCTCCTCCAAATACTCCACAGAGGTCATATTCGATCTTCGCCTGCTTCTTGTTGAGTACGGTTACTTTAGCACCTAGTGCTCGAAGCAGGTCTTTCTTATCTGAATGATCCATCTCTTTATTCATCTCAGAAAGGAAAGCCTTCACAGATTCAAGATCCACCTTGGGTTTCTCGGCTTGGATTTTCTGCTGTAGATCTTGGCGTTCCGCTTCTAATACCTCTTTCTGAGCTTCGAGCGTTGAAACGCGCTCTGCAAACTGTTTGGGATCGATTGATCCATCCTCAAACGCTTCATACCACCGGTTAAGTTTCTGGGAGAGGGAATTAAGCCCGTTCTCCCTTTTCTTTATTTCCTGGGAAAACTCATCCGAGCTATGAGATAAACGATCCTCTAGCTCCACTAATGTTTCTTGGATAATTTTGGGATCAAGAAGAATTTCTTCCACATCGGCAAGTACCGCTGCTTCCAATTTCCTCTTACTGATCGACCCAAAAGAACAATACTCTTTGCCAAACATATTATTACCCAGGCATTTATAGCCCTGCCAAGGGTTGCTGTTAGAAACTCCATTCATTCTTGAATTGCACTGACCACAAAATAAAACGCCAGTCAGGAAGAAGGGGGAATTTGGGCGTCTCTTACCTCTTTTATTATTTCCTCTCTTTACCTGGGCTTGGTCCCATAATGCCTCGGATAGGATCGGCTCATGCACACCTTTGGTAATAAGCCAATCTTCCCTGTTGTTGAGTTTGTCTTTAGAATTGCTGCGCTTATTCCAACGGATAAAACCAGCATATACGGGATGATTGAGAATGCTACAAATCTGAGCACGCCGAAACAACCCTCCGTTTCGTGCCCGGTACCGTGTATTTAGATGGCTTTGAACCTGAGCCAACGAAAAATCTTCATTGATATATAAATTAAAAATGGTACGTACCATTTCTGCTTCGGGCTCGTTGATATAGAGAGCTTTATCTTTAGGGGTTTTTGAAGAGGCAAGAGCAAATGCCTCTGTTTCTGATAAACCCTGTTTGAGCAAACTATCAATAAAGGTTCGGCGAGTCATGTAGCCGTACGGTGGAACGCCGCCCATCCACTCCCCTTGTTCTGCTCGTTTATGCATTCCTCGCGTAATACGCTCAGCCATTTTTCTGGTTTCACGCTGAGCCAAAATACCGAGTAAAGAAACTTGAAAACCCCCATCAGCAGTTTCAATTTCGTGCCTTGTATAGGGTGTCCATAATTCTACCTGATTTTCACGCAATAATTTTTTTAATGTCTTCCTGGTCACGCTGGTTCCTAGAAAGCCGATCAATATCTATTATAACTGGACTTTTGCAAAAATCAGGTAAGGGCGAGATGGGCCATGATCTTTGAGACGTCCCACTTGGCGTCGGTGGCTTTCTCAATGGCCCAGGTCAGCGTCTTGCCCAAGACCTCTTTGGCGATGGCTCGACAGGCTTGGCCGATGGTCGTCAGCTTTTCCGAGGCCCATGCACGCGCACGGCAGGAGTGCATCTGGGCCATGAGCAGACTGTGCACTACGATTACGAGATACATGTGCCTGGTCAGGCCCTCGCGTGTACGCCGTTGACAGTCACCCAGACCCAGATGCTGCTTGCCGTCCCGGTGAAAGGTTTCGGTGCCCGTCCAGCGTTGCCGGTAGGTCTTGAGGATCGTGCTCACATGCCAATGGATACGATTGGTGATGAGTATTTTAGCCGGTTGACGGCCGTTTTTTCGGTCCCACAGGATGACCAGCCGGACCGGATGATCGACCTCGGGGATCGAGACGATTTTGGTGAAATACCATTGCAGTTTATCCCCCGAGACGACGGGCCGCCGGTCAGGGGCTAACAGATGGCGGGCCAAGCGATTCACCGCCAGCTTGTGGCCGTTCCACCACAGATTGCGGTTGGCTTTCAAATCGCCCACATAGCTCCGCTCCAGCCCCTGGGTATGGTTGAGGATCTCCGCGTTGGTAAAATAGCTGTCGAAGGTAAACGAGCCGGGAATCGCTTCGGTCACGACCCAGTCAATGAGCTCTTTACAGAGGGTGGTATGGTCTTTAAAGCCGTCCGGATCGGCCTCTTTCTTGCGGAAGCAGCGAAACTCCAGTGGGTAGTACCGCCCCGAGGGGCACACATAGTTGGCGATCAGATAATCATGGGCAATGACATAGCGCTGGTCGGCATGATCCCACAACCAGCCCACATCCGCAATCAACTCGCCCGTATGGATAATCAGGGTATTGTCGATGGGAATCACGCCTTGGGCCGCATAGCGGGTGGCCGGTTGCTCTTGCAACCAAGCCAAGCGCTGCCGATTCAACTGTTGGGCATCCCACGGTGCTTCGGTCAGCCAGCGATTGAGACAGGACTGGTCCGTTGTTTGGACAAACTCGGCGTTGATCGAGGCGACATTTTTCCGCTCGGTCACCAGCAAGCCCGTCAGATATTCGCCAAAGTGACGCCGCTCAGGGGTATTGGCAAACACCTTACCCCAGGCCTCGACCGCTTCTTCAACCACCGTGGGAAAGCTGACAATCGCAGGCATGGGCACCCATCCAAGGTATGGAAACGTAGAATTTCCTATGTTTTAGCCCCAATTAACGCAGAGGTCGAGCGTTTTGCAAAAGTCCAGTTAAAAGGGACAGGATACAATGGGATGAGGAGGGGTAAGTAGTCTGTAAAAACAGCAAATCGATGAGCTCTATAGGGAGGTAGATGGTGTAACTGGCCTATAGATCCAAACACCAGGGTGTTGGGTATTATAGGCCAGTAAATTCGCTGAAATCAGTATGAAGACGGGGAGGTGTAAATCTATGGTCTTTCTGGCATTTGGACGAAGAATTATCTAAATTGAAAGATGACTGGCAAACCTAATTCAGGAGACCGCTTGCATGCTGAACATTACTCTCCGCCGAGTCAGTGGCGACCTGGTTATTATCGATAGCAAGGATTTAGGCGAATTGGTCAAACGGGCGAATACCGTTGAAGAGGTGGTTATCGAGGAAGTCGAGGAAGATTTGCCCACTGAGGGGCTGATGAAACTGGTGGAGACAGATGAAGCCTTCGCTTTTCTTCACGATCCTGCCGAAGATATCTATACAGTGGATGACCTGAAGGAGCGGTATAGGTGAACAAGGGCACGGTCGTCCTGACGCCTTTCCCCTTCACCAATCTGGCCGGGCAGAAAAATCGACCAGCGATCGTGCTCTCGCGTTCCCGCCAGGGCGAAGATGTGGTCCTTGCCTTTGTTTCGTCGGTCGTGAGGGAGCCAACCGAAGCCGATGTCCTGATTTCGACGGATCATCCAGATTTTGAAGCCACTGGTTTGAAAAGGGACTCTGTGGTCAAACTCGACAAACTGGCTACCATCAATCGGAAGATCATCCTGGGGCGTCTGGGCGATTTATCGCCTGAGTTGTTGGAAGAGGTGAACAGGAAGTTAAGGGCGGTATTGGATTTGTAGCCTCGAAGAGTTCCGTAGTTTCAGCCGTCAAAAAGCCTTAGTTGTTCGACCTGAGATTGACCTTCTCCGCTTAGCGATTCCTTTTTGGATTTCTGATTTTCAATATACTCCTTTACGATCTCTGTAGTAATGCTATTGCCTACGGTGGCTATATAATAGCCCCTGGCCCAAAGGGTATTCTCCTTCCAAATATACTTCCGGATTTCATCAAGAAATTCACGCCTCATTATGCTTGAGGATTTCCCTTTGAGGATTCCCACGACCTTTGCCGGGGCATATTTCGGAGGGGCTTCAAGAAGCAAGTGGACATGATCCGGCATGATTTCTTGAGCAATTATCTTGAACCTGTATTCCCGAGCGATATCCGTTAAAACCTCCTTCAGTATCTGGGCAAACCGTCCTACCATAAAGCTACGCCGATATTTTGGTATTCACACCAGGTGGTATTTAAGATCATATTTACAATGAGCCCCTGAGCGGGCGTTTTCTCAATAAAAATAGTGTAGGACGGCTTTCAGAGTTTGTTGACGGTCATTGATAGATTGTCTCATATGCATCGATCCATTTTGTTATAACTGGACTTTTGCAAAAATCAGGTGAGGGCAAGATGGTCCATAATCTTTGCGATCTCCCATTTAGCATCCGTTGCTTGTTGAATGGCCCAGGTCAGCGTCTTGCCCAAGACCTCTTTGGCAA
>WLWI01000348.1_pt1 | contig 48031 bp, 44 predicted proteins | sample 6701501 | NCBI WGS metagenome assembly WLWI01 (sample SAMN12718690, study PRJNA515312) | sponge metagenome | isolation source: marine sponge | host: Mycale hentscheli | place: New Zealand: South Island, Marlborough, Capsize Point | collected 2014-11-01 | reverse complement strand
CGCTTCTTCAACCACCGTGGGAAAGCCGATAATGGCAGGCATGGCATCCAATCCGAGACAGGGGGTGGGGAATGACTACATTTTGCACCAATTAATGCATACTAACCGCGTTTTGCAAAAGTCCAGTCTTAACTTTAAAATGGCAACGTATCAACGAATAAACTCCTCCGGCTGTTTGCTGTCAAATTGCTCTGCTTGACGGCAGAGCAGCACTACTCTATTCTTGGGCTCCACTACAGCCATGATCCGCCTCGACCAACTCAGTTTCACCCACCCCAACGGTCTGACCGCCCTCGACGGGGTCTCGCTGGAATTGCGCCCCGGCGAACGAGTGGCCCTTATCGGCCCCAACGGCTCGGGCAAGTCTACCCTGGCCCGCTGTCTCAACGCCCTCCACCGCCCCAGCGCTGGACAGGTGTTGGTCGACAATTTGTCGACCGACGATGTGCAGGCCCATTTCCAGATACGCCGCCGCGTCGGCATGGTCTTCCAAAACCCGGACGACCAGCTGGTTTCGACCAAAGTCGAGACCGAATTGGCCTTTGGCCTGGAAAACATCGGCCTGCCACACGCTGAAATGCATAGGCGAGTAGAACAAATCCTGGACGATTTTGATCTCCAATCCAAGCGTCATCGGGCTCCGCACCAACTGTCGGGCGGCGAAAAACAGCGCCTGGCCATTGCCGCAGCCGTGGCCCTGCGCCCCGACTACCTGATCCTCGACGAGCCCACCGCCCTACTCGACCCCCAGGGACGGACCGCCATCAACGGGCTACTCGACCGACTGCACCGGACCTACGGCATGGCCACCTTGCACATCACCCAATTGCCCGGTGAGGCGGTCCTGGCCGAGCGGCTCCTGGTCCTGCATCAGGGACGCCTGGTGGCCGACGCCCCGCCCGCTGTCCTCTTCGCCAACCCGGAGGCTTTGCGCGCCATTGGCCTAGACATTCCCTTTCCCTGCGCGGTAGCCGCGGCGTTGGGCCTGGAAGGGGGGCCCTATCTGACCTTGGAAAAACTGGCCCAGGCCCTGCCGCCGCAGTTGCCAGCAACGCCTTCCCCGCCATCCCCGAAACCACCGCCCAAGGCCACCGCCCATATGGCCACCGAAGGTCTGGGACACATATACGACGCCGAGTTGCCCACCCCACACACCGCCCTGGAAGATATTTCACTGGAGCTACCCCGGGGCGGTATCCTTGCCCTCATCGGCCCCAGCGGTTCGGGCAAGACAACCCTTGCCCAACACCTCAACGCCTTGCTCAAACCCCACCGCGGTCGGGTCTTGCTCGAAGGCCGGGATATCTGGCAAGACGGCCGCCAGACCCAATTGCGGCGGCGGGTGGGCCTGGTCTTCCAATTTCCCGAATTTCAACTATTTGAAGAAACCGTGGCCCAGGACGTGGCCTTTGGACCGCGCAATCTCAACTTCGCCCCCCAGCGCGTCGATGCTCTGGTGCGTCAGGCCCTGGGGCAGGTCGGTCTCCCCGAAGCCGAATTTGGCCAGCGCCCGCCGCTAACCCTCAGCGGTGGCGAGCGCCGCCGCGCCGCCCTGGCCGGGGTCCTGGCCATGGATCCGGATATCCTGGTGCTCGACGAACCCACCGCCGGCCTCGACCCGCGTTCGGCGGCCCAAATGCAGCATCTGTTTGCCCAGTTGCAACAGGCCGGCAAAAGCCTGGTCCTCATCACGCACGATATGGACCTGGTCGCCGATTTGAGCACCCATATCGCGGTGCTGTCGGGAGGGCGGCTGCAAATGGCCCAGACTACTCGGGAGGGCCTCAGCGACCCGGCCTTTGCCGAGTTGGCCGGCCTCGAACCCCCGGCCGCCGTACGCCTTATGCGACTGCTCCAACAACAGGGGGCCGGCCCCCTGCCCGCCTGGATTCGCCAGCGCGAAGTGCTCGATCATTTCACCGCGCCGCAGTAAGGGCTACCCCGCAATCCCCCCCTGGTCCATATTATTTATCGTCCGTCAGCACTTAGCCCGGGAAGGAATACCGCATGCCCAATCCATCTACCAGTTTGTTGATCCGCCGGGGTCGCCTCATCGATCCGGCCAACCAATTTGACGGGGTCGCCGACGTTCTTATCGAAGACAGCCGGGTCGCCCAGGTGGGCCCCGACCTGGTACCCAGTCCCGATACGCCTGTCATCGAGGCCGAAGGCTTAGTCGTGGCACCCGGATTTATCGATGTCCACGTCCATCTGCGCGAACCCGGTTTTGAATACAAAGAAACCATAGCCAGCGGCACCGAGGCGGCGGCAGCCGGCGGTTTTACCGCCGTGGCGGCCATGCCCAATACCGATCCACCGCCCGACAGTGTGGCGCATTTACAGTTGATGATGGACAGGGCGCAACAGGCCAAAGTGCGCTACTACCCCATTGGCTGCATTACAAAAGGGCGGGCCGGTCACCAACTGGCACCGCTGGAGGAATTGGCCGCAGCCGGAGCCGTGGCTTTCTCCGACGACGGCGACCCGGTGGAAGACGGCGAATTGATGCGCCAGGCCTTGCAATGGGCGCAGCGCCTCGACCGCCCCATTTTCCCCCACGAAGAAGTCAAGCGATTGACGGCGGGAGGCTGTATGCACGAAGGGGCTGTCTCCAAACGGCTAGGGGTTAAGGGCATGCCCAGCGCCGGCGAGGAGGAGATGATCGCCCGCGATATCGAACTGGTGCGCCAGACAGGCGGCCCCCTCCACATCGCCCACATCTCCACCGCTGGCACCGTCGATCTAGTGCGCAGGGCTAAAACAGCCGGCTTGCCCGTCACCTGCGAGGTACTCCCGCACCATTTCATCCTCACCGACGAAGAGCTCGAACGCCAGGGCAGCGCCGCCAAAATGAGCCCGCCGTTGCGCGCCGCCGCCGATGTGGCGGCCATGCAAGAAGGCCTGGCCGACGGCACCATCGATCTGATTTCCACCGACCACGCCCCCCACAGCGCCGCCGATAAAGCCTTGCCCCTCGAAGAAGCCGCCTTTGGCATTGTCGGCCTGGAAACAGCCATTGGACTCACCATCAACTATCTAGTTGAACCCGGCATCCTCGATCTGGCCGCCGCCATCGAGCGCTGGACCTGGGCACCGGCGCGCATTCTGCGCCTGCCCGGGGGACGCCTCTCCCCCGGCGATCCGGGCGATATCACCATCCTCGACCCGGGAGCCGCCTGGACCGTCGATCCCCAGAAATTTCGCTCCAAATCGATCAATACGCCCTTTGCCGGCTACCAGCTCAAAGGCCGGGCTGTTGCCACCATTGTGGGAGGGCAGGTCGTTTTTGAGCAAATGGAGTAGGGTGTGCCTAAGAAGCGGGAAAGGCGTTTTCCAAATGGACGATTTGCGCCGCCCCGCCCTCCCACTGTACGGCGATGACGTCAAAACGCGGCTGCAGGCCGGCATCGGGCCGCCCGGCCAGGTAGTGCTGGGCGGCCCGACGCAAATGGTTTCGCTTGCGCTGGTCCACCCGCTCTTCGGGATGCCCTCCCGCCGCTGAGCCGCTGCTTTTCACCTCGACAAAGACCAGACTATCGCCCCGGCGCGCCACCAGGTCTATTTCCCCGCCGCTGCCCCGATAGCCCCGAGCCAAAATCTGATAGCCGGCCGTCTCCAGGAATTGGGCCGCCTGATCTTCGCCGCGGCGGCCCAATTGCTCTAATTGGCGGCGACGACTGCGGTAGACCCGCCGCAGTGCTTCAATTTCCCCGTTGGCCAGTTCGGCGGCGGCGGCCCCGACCAGTTGGCCCAGATGCGCCAGCTCTTGACGGCTCTGACTACTTTTAAGGCCCTCCTTGAATACGCCAAAAGCTTCCGAGCCGCTGCCGATTAGGTCGGCCACCGGCCCAAAGGAGCGCCTGTGCAAAGGGCAAGGCCCGTGCTCTTTCAGAGCCTGGATATGATCGGCGCTGCCGTAGCCCTTGTGGCGCTCAAAGCCGTATTGGGGAAATTGGCCGGCGTACTCGGCCATCAACTCGTCGCGATGAACTTTGGCCACCACCGAAGCCGCAGCTATCGACAGCGAGCGGGCGTCGCCGTCGACCACCGCGGTTTCGGCAAACGGACTGCCCGGCAAATGCTGGCCATCGACCAGGACCCGACCCGGGGAGACCCCCAACGCACTTAAGGCTTGGCGCATAGCCGCCAGCGACGCCCGCAAAATATTGGTGCGGTCGATATCGGGCGCCTCCACCTGCCCCAACGCCCAGGCCGTGGCGCCCTGGCGGATCTGCTCGGCCAGTCGGCGCCGCTTTTCGGGGGTGAGTTTTTTTGAATCGTCGAGGCCGCTCAGATCGATATCGGCCGGCAGCACCACCGCGGCGGCCACCACCGGGCCGGCCAAGCATCCCCGCCCAACCTCGTCGACCCCGGCCACCATAGTCACGCCGCGCTGCCACCACCCCCGTTCTAATTCGAGCAAGGCCTGCAGACGCTGCTGTTCGGCGGCTTGGGCCTGCAACCGACGCCGATAGCGCAGCCCCAGGCGGCGTACACCAATGCGCTCGTCTTGCTCGAGCAGCCCCCAGCCGCAGTCGTCAAGCTGATCCCATTGCTGCACCAAGCGCTCAATCTGGCCAATCGTCAAACGGCGCAGTTCCTCGGGCGCCCAGCTTTCCCCAGTTCCCTGGGAACCCGGGGCTATTCCAGGAGTATCACTTGTTGACACCGTATTCCTACCCGTTATATTTGCAGGTTATTACTTCAAATAATACCAATTTGATGCGTCGTTGTCCCTATTTTGGCCCCACCTTCCACAGCGGGCGACCATGCGGAAACAGCGGCCGCACAAACTGGTTTCAGCAGCGGGAGATTTCTCTCATGAAACGCTTCCTCGCCGTGGTGACGGCAATGCTCTTGGCCTTGCAACCCAGTTTGGTCTTGGGCCAAAATCCAGTTCCCAGTGGTCTCGATGCCCGCCTCTATCTGGCCAACGGCACCGTGATCGAGGGGCAATTGATAAACCGCACCGACGATTTAATTATCATGTCGGTAAACAACCAGATCCACACTTTCGAACCGGAACAGGTCGACAAGTTGGTCACCCTGTCCTCCCTGGGCAGCACCGCCCGCACTGTTACCGTCACAGAATTCCCCTATGTCAGCTTTCTGGGTGGCACGGTCGCCTTCAGCCTGTTGTCCTGGCTCCAATTTGACCGGGCGTCCAACCGCGATGAAGAAGCCGACCTCAACGCCGAAAATGAACTGCCCGCTCGGGCCGCAAAACTGCGAGACAAGGCCGATACCGCCCGCCTGATGGGCTGGAGTGCCGCCGCCCTGGCGGTGGGTAGCCTCGGCGTTTCTCTTATCCCGCGCAAGACCACCCGGCGTGTATTCCCCGAATTCACCTTGGATAAAGGCCACCCCGCCCTGCGCCTGACCTATAATTTTTAAGCGCTTCGGGACATACCAAATAAGGGGGCCGGTCGATGACCGGCCCCCTTATTTTTTTGCCTGCAGGTGCAGGACCAGGCCCCGCAGACCCAGCAAATAGCTGGCCGCGCCAAAACCGGCCAACTGGCCCAGACAGACCGGGGCCAGGACCGAGCGGTGGCGGAACTCTTCGCGGGCGTGGACATTGGACAGGTGAACCTCTACCGTGGGCAGGGCCACCCCTGCCACGGCATCGCGCAGGGCAATGCTGTAATGGGTCAGGGCACCGGGGTTGATCAAGATCCCATCGGCCCAGTCGCCCGCCGCCTGGATGGCATCGACCAGGGCGCCCTCGTGGTTGGATTGCAAAAAACGCACGGTCGCCCCCAATTCCCCGGCCAATTCGCCAATTGCCTCTTCAATGGACTCCAAGGTCTGAGCCCCGTAAATGCCCGGCTCGCGGCGGCCCAACAAATTGAGATTGGGTCCATGCAAAACTTGAATATTAACCCCCATGGGCCTCCTCCAATAACCGTTCGGCTTCGTGCAATGCTAGAGCCGCCAACACGACCCCGGCAGTGTCGGCCCGCAAGGTGCGCGCCCCCCAGCAAAAGGCGCGTCCGCCGGCGGCTCTGATTTGTCCTTCTTCGGTGGGAGACCACCCTCCTTCAGGGCCCACCAATAAAGCCACCCGTTCCACTGGGGGACCATCCAGGCAGGTGCGCAAAGGCGCTTGGTCAGCCCCTGTTGAAGCCACCAGAATCCGATCATTAGTAGCGGCTAATTGCGCCAAGATCGGGGTCAAGTCCCCCGGCGCGTCCAAATCAGGCAGCCGCGAGCGCCCGCACTGCTTGGCCGCGGCCAAGGCCAAACGCTGCCACCGGGCCATCTTTGTCGCCGAGCCTGAACGCACGACGCCGCGCTGGCAGAACAGGGGTTGCAATCGGGCGATTCCCACTTCGGTAGCTTTTTCAACCACAAAATCAAAGCGCTGCCCCTTGATCAGGGCTGAAGCCAAGGTGAGCCGAACCCGGCTTTCGCCCCATTCTGGCAGCCGGGCGGTAATTTGGCATACGACTTCGTCTTTGCCGATTTGTTCTACCTGTGCCCGGTAAAACCCGCCGATGCCATCGAGCACTTCGACTTGGTCCCCAACGCCCAGACGCCGGGACCGAGCCAAATGGTGCGCCTCGCCCTGCCGCAGGACCAATTCGGCTTCGCCGACATCGCCGGGGTCGACCCAAAAACCGGCCACCTCAATCGGCTCGCCTGGCCGCCAGGGCGATCCATTCGTTTTTGCGGTATACCGCCCCCGGTATCAATCCGGCCTCGGCAACGGCCTGGGCAAAGGTCTCCTCTTCGCGCCCCAATAGGCCCGAAAAAACGATATCCCCCCCCACCTGGAGACGCCGCTGTAAAAGGGACAAAAGTGGTTTTAGGACATGGCTTTGAATATTGGCGACAATGAGCCGGAAGGCCTTCTCGGGTCCCCTCTCCAACGCCCCTACGCGCACCTCCACCGCCGCCTCGGCCAACCCGTTGAGGACGATATTCTCGCGCGCATTGGCCACCGCTTCCGGGTCGACATCGAGGGCCAGCACCGAACCGGCCCCTAACCGCAGAGCGGCTATGGCCAGCACTCCGCTACCGGTGCCCAGATCGAGGCAGCAATCGCCCGGACGCAATACCTGTTGGAGGGCCTGCAGACATAATTGGGTCGACTCGTGGCCACCGGTACCAAAAGCCATTTTGGGTTCAATACAGATATCTATCTGGTCGGGGCCAATATCGACGGGAATCCAAGGGGGGTGAACAACGATGCGGGCGGTGGCCCAAACAGGGCGAAAAAAGCGGCGCCAGGAAGCGGCCCAATCGCGCGCCTCGACCCGGCCGGCCTCAATCTGGGGACTGCTCAGTCCCAATTCCTGCAAGCAGCCGTCGAGTTGATTGTGAATAGTCTGACGATCGAGATCGGCGGCGAAATAGACGGCCAACCGGGCGCTGTCGCCCTCGTCCTCTATCTCCAGTCCGCAACTGCCCAAGTCGTGGCAATAAGCGGCGATCTCATCGGCCGCTCCCTGCGGCACCACCAAGTGCAGGCAATGCCAGGCCGTAGGCTGGTCCACGTATTTAGCCCTCGTCGGCCAGACGCTGCAATTGGGCTACCATGCCAGCGGCGATCTCGTCGAACAGGGCGGCGACCGGCGTATCGGCCTGCATGGCGACGGGTGCCCCTTGGTCGCCTCCGGCGCAGATCGAGGCGTCGAGGGGAATTTCGCCAAGGAATTCCAGCCCCCGTTCTGCGGCGGCCTGGCGGCCACCGCCGTGGCCGAAGACTTCGTGGCGCTCGTCGCAATGGGGGCAGAGGAAATAGCTCATATTTTCCACCACGCCGAGAATATCGACTTCCACTTTTTCAAACATGCCAATACCCCGGGCCACGTCTTCGAGGGCTACGTCCTGGGGCGTGGTTACGGCGACGATCCCGGAAAGGGCCAGACTTTGACTCAAAGTGAGGGGAATATCGCCCGTGCCTGGGGGCAGGTCGATGATTAAATAATCCAATTGGCCCCATTCGACCTGGGTGAGGAATTGCTGCAGGGCTTGGGCCAGGAGAGGCCCCCGCCAAACCACCGGCGCATCCTCGGCGGCGATAAAGCCAATGGACATAAGGGCGATCCCGTGGCTCAGTACCGGCATCATCTTTTGCTCGGGGGTGAGGACCGGCTCCTGGCGCACATTCAGCATCAGCGGGATACTGGGCCCGTAGATATCGGCGTCGAGCAGGCCCGTGCGGGCTCCGCTCCGGGCAAGACTCAAGGCCAGATTGACGCTGAGCGTCGATTTGCCGACCCCGCCCTTGCCCGAGGCGACGCCAATAATATTGGCCACCCCGGGAATCGGGCCGCCGGGCAATACGGTCTGCGGTACTTGCACGCTTCTCTCCTGGGAAAATTCACTCGGGCCGACAGCGCCTCAACCGCTGAATGCCTCGCGCATACGGTCGAAAAAGCTCTTGCCTTCGGAGGCGGCCCGTTCCTCTTCGAGCCGCTGTAATTCGCCGAAGAGGCGACGCTCTTCCTCGCCCAGATCGGTCGGGGTCCACAGCGCCACTTCGACCAGTTGGTCGCCGACGCCGTTGCCATTGACATCGGGAACGCCGCGCCGGGCCATGCGGAAGACGCGACCCGACTGGGTGCCGGCCGGCACCTTCATTTTGGTGCGGCCGCTGAGGGTCGGCACTTCGACCTCGCCGCCCAAAGTGGCTTTACTGAAACCGATGGGCAGACGGTAGAGCACGTCGTTGCCGTCGCGGACAAAATGCTCGTGTTCCTGTTCGCGGATATAGACCAGACAATCGCCGGAGGGCCCGCCCCTGGGACCCACTTCGCCCTCGCCCCTGAGCTGGATATAATTGCCCTCGCTGACACCCGCCGGAATCTTTACCGACAACGTCGTCTTGCCGCGCCGGCGCCCGTCCCCGTCACAGTCCTGGCAGGGATCGCTAACGATTTGGCCCACCCCTTCACAGGCCGGGCAGGCGACCACCCGCACAGACTGGCCAAATAAGGACCGGCTAACCTGTTGTACCTGCCCGGCCCCCCGGCAGGTATCGCAACTTTGCGGTTGGCTGCCCGAAGCTGCCCCCGTCCCGTCGCAGGTTTCACAGGCTTGCAGACGCGACAGGTTGATTTTTTTCTCCACCCCCTGGGCAATTTCCTCTAGGGTCAAATCCAGCGGAATCTTTAAGTCGCGCCCCCGGGGCGGGCCAGAGGCCCCACGGCGGCGGCCCCCGCCAAAAAAGGAATTGAGCACATCGCCGAAAATATCTTCGAATTCGCCGGCGTGGCTGAAATCGGACCACTGGAAACCGCCACCGCCAAAATTCTGCTCGACAGCGGCGTGGCCGAAACGGTCGTATTGGGCCCGCTTATCCGCATCGGAGAGAATCTCATAGGCTTCCGAAGCTTCCTTGAACAGTTCTTCGGCCGATTCGTCGTCGGGATTGCGGTCGGGGTGGTACTTGAGGGCTAATTTGCGGTAGGCGCTTTTTATCGCCTGATCGTCGGCGCCCTTGTCCAGCCCCAAAACTTCGTAATAATCGCGTTTGGCCATAGCCTCCTGACTCTGCCTTGTAGATAGTAGACCGAACATCCGGCCCGCCCCTGTGGCGGGCAATGTTTAGCGGCGGTTTTATTCGTCTTTTGCCGCGGCGCCTTTGCTGACTACCACCCGCGACGGCCGCACTACTTTGTCGTTGAGTTGGTAGCCTTTTTCCACCTCATCAACCACGGTTCCGGCCGGAAATTCATCGTGCTCCACTTCCAATAGGGCTTCGTGCAAGACCGGGTCGAACGGCTGTCCGACTGCTTCTATCGCCTCAATCCCGTAGCCCTGTAAAGCCTCTTTGAGCTGGTTGTAAATCAGCTCAACCCCTTGTTTAAGTCCTTGGTAATCTTCGCTTTCCTGATTCAGAGCACGGTTAAAATTATCCAAGGCCGGCCCCACCTTCAAGACCATATCGCGGAGGATATCCTCGCGCGCATCGGTGCGCACTTTGACGTTGCGCTTGCGAAAATTGTCGAGTTCGGCCACCGCCCGCACATAGCGGTCGTAATTGGCCGCCGCCTCGACCTGGACCTGCTCCAGGGTGGGCTCGCTCGACTCCTCGTCCTCGCTTTCGACGGCGGTCTGCTCACTGCTATCAGCAGCTTCGGCTTCGGGCTGCTCAGCTTCCTGTGCGTCGACTTCTTCCTCGACGTTTTCTGCAGCTTCCTGATCTCGTGCCATACGTAATTAAATCTGCCTCCTAGGTGAATGTTGGCCGCCGTCCTTCAACTGGCCGCCAAACTGGCCGCCCGCGAGGCGGCATGCTGCACCAGAGCAACCATGCGCCCATAGGGCATGCGCGTGGGTCCGATAACCCCGATGACGCCGCGGGCGCCATTGACTTCGTAACTGGAGGTCACCAGACTGCAAGTGCGCATAGCGCTGGACTGATGTTCGCGGCCAATAGTAATGACCATACCTTGCCGTTCGCGCAACAATCCGGCCAGCGAATCCCGGTGCTCGACCATTTCCATCAACTCGGCCATTTTGCCACCGTCGCGAAATTCGGGCTGCTGGCACAGATAGTGGGCCCCGGCCACGTGCAAATCGGCGCTGCCGGCGTAGGTCAAATCGGCGACATCGTCGACCAGACGGCGCAATAGAGGGCGGTATTTGACCGGCAGCGATTCGACCCGCCGCCCCAACGAATAGCGAATCTGGGCCATACTCAGCCCCGACAAACGTTCGTTGAGTCGACGGCAAATTTCCTCCAATTCGGGCTGGGAGACCTGGGTATCCAGACGCGTCACCAGGCTTTTGACCAACCCTTGCTCAATACTGACCACCACCAGCAGTCGGTGCGCCGACAGCCGGCTCAATTCTAATTTGTGGAAGATGCCCTGTTCAAACCGCGAGGCCATTACCACCCCCAGATGCTGCGAGATATCGCCGATCACCCGCGCCAACTGCAACAAAATCTGATCGTTGGTCAAGGGCATTTTTCGGTCCAATTCCTCCTGCACCATGGCCCCGCCCTCTTCCTGCAGGAAACGCTCGGCGACCATGCCCTCTTCGACATAGCACCGATACCCTTTATCCGTGGGAATGCGGCCAGCCGAGGTATGGGGCTGCCTGACGCACCCTTTGTTTTCAAGGGCAACCAGGATATTGCGCACCGTGGCCGAACTAATGCCCAGTTTTCCTTCCACGGCCAGGGTGCTCGAGCCAATAGGCGCACCGGTGGCCGTATGGGCTTTGACCAAGGCCTGCAATACCAACCATTCGCGATCGGAAAGGGCTGTTTTCATGATAGTTCCCCCAAAGGGTTGCCCTTGGTCTTGAGACTGATCCAGCCAGGTTTAAAACCAGATTGACTTCAAGTTGTGCAGATGTTTTTGCTAATTCTTCGGGGAAAACCCCGCCGAGCACCCGGCTATCAGTGCTGCAAAAAAAGGGGGAATTCCCGCCTGGTTTCGGCCCTGGCCAAGGACTGGCCGTTATCCTCTTAAAACAAGTTGATTTAAGGATTTATAAGCAACTTCATAATAAAAGCGGGCGGCGCCGCTTGTCAAGGGCTCAAGCCCTCCTGCAAAGCCCCTTCTTGCAGCTCCCCCAATACCTGTGCAGAGGGTTCCAGCCCCACGAACCGACGCGCCAACAGGACAGCCCCCAAAACCGGCGGCAAGAGGGCCGGGCGACGCTCCAGGATGATACCGGCAGCAGCAGCGGCGGCGGTCAACCCCGGCCACAAAAGTTCATCGGCCTTGAACAGCCCGCCCACACAGGCCATTTCCACGGACGCCCCCAGATTTAACCGGCGCGCCACTGCGGCGACTTGGCCGCCCAGATCGGCGGCGGCCTGTTCGACCAGCCTCTCAGCCACGGCATCGCCCCCACGGGCGCTTTGGCATACTTGCTCGGCCAGGGCGGCCAGGGCACTGCGGTCGCAGGGCCCCCCATAGACACAGGCCACCACTTGCTCCCACCCCTCCAAGCCCAGGGCCTGCAACAACCGCCCATCCAGATTGGTCGGCGGGCCCCAGCCGTCGCGGGCCTGTAAAACGGCCCGCAATCCGGCCAATCCCAGACTGTAACCGCTGCCCTGGTCACCCAGGGCGGGCCCCCAGCCGCCGGCCCGCAGATAGGTTTCGTCGCCGTCCTTGCCCAAGACCATGGAACCGGTGCCGGCAATGACGATCAAACCGGGACGTCCCCCCAAGGCCCCTTCCAAGGCTCCCTGGGCGTCGCTAACGACCGTTGTTTGCATCTGTGTGGCCAGCGGCGCTGCAAACCCTCGACAATGGCCGCCTGTTCTTCGGGCCGGCCGGCTCCGGCCAGGGCCAGGCAGGCGCAGAGGCGCTGCGACCTGGTCAGCCCCAACTCACCCAGTAACCCGGCGACCCGTTTTTCCAGTCCTTCCAGCCCAAGGACCTGGTAATTGCCGCACCCGGCCCGGGCTGTGCGGCACACCTTTCCCTGCTCGTTGACCAGCGCCACGCGGGTGCGGGTACCGCCGCCGTCAATGCCAATTGTATACACGCCTTTCCTCCCTTATTTGCGCCGTTGCCGCAGGGCCTGAAGGGTTTTCCGGCCGATGGACTTTTGCCCCGCCCCCTTATATATTATGGAACTTTGGACGCTGTACGGGCGTTCCCAACCACGACGGGATTTACCTGCAGTTACACCTTGCCGAGTCAAGCCCTATGAAAAAACTGTTGCCCATGGCCCTGACCGCCCTTTTGTGGTGCACCTGGCCCCTCTATTCTGAGTCCGAGGAACCCGATGCCGGTATGGTGGCCATCGACGGCTATCTCATCGATGTCTACGAATACCCCAATATCGCCGGGGCGGCCCCGAAAGTCGATATCACTTGGGCCCAAGCCCAATCCCTGTGCCAGGCCCGGGGCAAGCGCCTGTGCAGCGAGAGCGAATGGGAGGAGGCCTGCCGAGGGCCGGATAATTTCGCCTACGGCTACGGCCCGGAATTCGACCAGAATCGCTGCAATACCGCGTACCGCGTCGGTGAGGTGTGGCGCCGGGACCGCGGCACCACCAGCAGCGGCGCTTTTGCCGAGTGCACCAACGGCTATGGCGTCTACGATATGATCGGCAACGTCTGGGAATGGACCGACGGCCGTTTTAACCAAGAGCAGAAAGACTGGCATGTGGTGCGCGGCGGCTCCTGGTTCCACAGCGTCAACCTGGCCCGGGCCAGCAGCCGCTACGGGCACCACCTCGACGAAGAGTACAGCCTTGACCTGGTCGGCTTCCGCTGTTGCCGTTCGGCCGAATAAACCTCGGCCAAGCCTATATGTCCATCCTCAAAGTCTGTCGTATGGGGCACCCCGCCCTACGCACCCCGGCCCGGCCCCTGTCCAGCGACGAATTGGCTTCGGAGCCAATCCAGCGTCTTATCGACGATATGCTCGACACGATGGAAGACTACGCCGGCATTGGCCTGGCCGCCCCCCAGGTGGGCCTGCCGTTGCGGCTTATCGTCCTGGGCCAGGAAAGCGACGAGGACGACGAGCCCCCGCCCGTCCCCCGCACCATCCTGGCCAACCCGCAATGGCGCCACCTTTCCCCGGTAGAAGAGGACGATTGGGAAGGCTGCCTGAGCATTCCCGACATGCGGGGTCTGGTTCCTCGGCACCGGCAAGTGGTAGTGCAGGGGCTCGACCGGGCGGGCCGCCCCGTCACCATTGAAGCCGAAGAGTTCTACGCCCGCGTCCTGCAGCACGAAGTCGACCACCTCGACGCCGTTCTCTACCTAGACCGCATGAAAGATCTGCGCAGCCTGACCTTTGTCGAGGAATACCAACGCTACTGGGCTTTTGCCCTCGACCCATAGAGCCCCTCTACCGCAAAGCGTCGTATATCTCCTCCAATTTGCCTCCCTGGATCTGGGCGTTGTAGTTCTCCTCGACGTGGCGGCGGCCGCCCCGACCCATCTGCGCCCATAGCCCGGGGTTTTCGACCAAATGCAGAATGCGATCAGCCAACCCTTCAATATCGCGTTCGTCGGCCAGCAGACCACTCTCCCCATCGACTACCACCTCGGGGATATCGGCGTGCCGGGTCGCCACGACTGGGAGCCCGCTGGCCTGGGCGTCCAGCAGCATAAACGGGGCCCCGCCCTCGCCGTCGCCGTCGCGGGCGGTAATGCTGGTCTGCAAGAAAATATGACACTCACCCACCGCTTGCAGCACCTTCTCGTAGGGCTGCATACCGCGCATGTCCACCCGCCCCTGCAAACCCGCCCGGTCAATCGCCTGCAGTACTTGGGGCCGGTCGGGCCCATCGCCGATAAGGACCACCTGGCAGGGAAAATCCCGCCGTTTCAGCGCCGCCCCCACGGCCTCCAAGGCATAGGGGATGCCCTTTTTTTCGCGAAAGGGGGCACAGATTAAAAAGCGCACTGGGTTCGCCGGCTGGCGCTCGGCAAAAGGGACGGCGGTCAGATCCACTCCCAGATGCTGGATATGCACTTTATCGGCGGGACAGCCCGCTTCCACCAGACGGCCTTTCATCGCCCCGCCCTCGGCCAGGAAAGCCTCGCCCTGCTCAAACAAGCGCAGATAGGCGGGCCGCCAGTGCGGCGAATGCACGTCCCTCGTCGCGTCGTAGCCGTAAAAGGTGGTCACCATGGGCAGCTTGCAGGCCCGTTTGGCGCGCAGACAGCGGCAACCCTGGTGGCCAAAGTGGGCGTGGATTAGGCGGGCCCCTTGGCGCCGTAGGATGGCGGCATAAAAGGGATATTGCCCGGTCAACCGCCGCAACAGGCGATTGGCCAGCCGCCGAACCGGCGGATAATCCTGGGCGCTGTACAATATTTCCAAAGGGAATTGATCCTGGTGACTCGACTCCTGCGCCAGGACAATGGGCCGGTAGCGTTTTAGATAGGTGATCTGGTGATAAATCCAGGCCGCCCCGGCATAGGGGTAGGGCGTGGCGCAATGGGCCACAGTCGGTAGAGCGGTGTCCTCTTGGCTGGGTGAAGCGACCATTCAATCAAGCTCCTTAGCCCAGTGCACATAACTCAGTTGCACCTCGTTCTCGGACGCCTGGCCCCGCCCCACGACCCGATAGCCAAAGCAGCGGTAAAATCCCTCCAGCTGGGCCCTATCCACCGCTTCCAACACCACCCGCCGACAGCCCGACCGCCGCCCGGCCTCCTCGCAGGCGGTAAGCAGCCAGCGCCCCACTCCCTGCTTTTGCCAGGGCGGGGCCACGGCGAGGCGACTTAAATAATAATCGTCCGGCTGCGGCCTGACCAGCGCCGTCGCCGCCCTTTGGGCCCGCTGCCGGACCTCCTCAGACACCAGTCCGGCCCGGCGCAGAATTAGCGCCGCCTGCAACCGGCAACCGCCCACTTGGTCACCCCGCAGACCGGCCAGCCCCCCGGCCAGCTGCCCCTCTATTACCCAGGCGCGACAATGCGGCGGAGCAAATTCGCCCCGCCCTGCCGCCCACAGAGCCCGCCCCACCCGTTGCGCTTGGGCGCCGTAGACAAAAGTATCGTAGGGGTCCGAAGCCCGTCCCATCAAGTCGGGGAATTGCCCCCCCCAAATTGACCAGTCCTGGGCCCAAGCCCCTTTCATCCTGCCGCCTGCAACAGGACTTCCAAAGCCGCCCGATCGATCTTGCCGTTGGCATTGAGCGGCAAACTGTCCAGCGGCAACAACCGGCTGGGTACCATATAGGCGGGCAACAGTCCGGCCAACTGTTCCCGGACCTTGTCCTGATCCAGGTCGGCGGCGGCAGCAAAAGCGACAATGCCCTGGGCCGAACCTTGGTGCCAGGGCCATCCCAGAGCCGCCACTTGGTCCAGGCCGGCCACCTGCCGCAGGGCCGCCTCGATTTCGCCCAATTCGACCCGATGCCCCAGGACCTTGATCTGCTGATCGGAGCGCCCCAAATACTCATAGATACCATCCGGGCGTTGGCGCACCCGGTCGCCGGTGCAATACCCCCGCATGCCCGCCATTTCGGTAAAACGCACCACCGTCAGCGCCTCGTCACGCCAGTAGCCGGGCGCCGTCTGGGGCCCGCCGACCCACAATTCGCCCGCCTGTCCCTTGGGCGCGGGCTGCCCCTCCTCATCTAAGACCAGAGCCGTCAGCCCCGGCAAGGGGCGGCCTATGGCCACCGCCGCGTCGGTGGCCCCTTGCGGCTCCTGGGCCGCCTCCCAGCGGTGCCACAGACAAGCCAGGGTCAATTCAGTGGGGCCGTATAGATTTTCGACGGTAGAATAAGGCGCTGCCGCTTGCCAGACCCGGGCGATCCCCTGGGGCAACGGCTCGCCGCAAAACAGGCTCCAGCGCAAAGTCGGCATAGATTCGGGCTCGAGCAAATTTTTGCGCCGCATAAGTTGGGGCAGGGACGGCACCGAAAACCATACCGTAATCTGCTGGCGTTGGACAAAGCGAGCCGGCGACAGCAAATCGAGGGCCTGCGGTACGCACACGCACGCCCCGCCCTGCCAGGCGGCGAATAAATCGAAAACCGACAGATCAAAGGTCAGGTCAAAGGTCTGCGAAAGCCGATCCTCAGGTCCAATGCCGTAGCGCTGCTGTACGGCGCCGAGAAAGTGGAGGATATTGGCCTGGCTGATCCCCACCCCCTTGGGCTCGCCGGTACTGCCCGAGGTGAACAGCAAATAGGCCAAATCGCCGCTGGCCACCGGGGGCCAGTGGCTGCGACCAGGCCCCTGGCCATCGAGAATTTCAACCCCCTCCACCTCCAGGGGGCCGTCCGGGGCCAGAATCAAGCTAGGGCCTCCCGCCTCCAAAACCGGAGCCAATTGCGGCGCCGAAGCAGCATCGACGATAAGGGCATCGAGTTGCGCTCGGGCGATCATGGAACGGGTGCGCTCAAGGGGAAAGGTGCGATTGAGCGGCACGTAGGCGGCCCCGCTCAACAACGCCGCGACCACGCCCGTATAGGCCGTTTCCGAACGATGGGCGAATACCCCCACCCGGCGCGGCGGCCGCCCCAAGGCCGCAAGCAGAGCATCGGCCCACTGGCCGGCCCGATCGAGCAATTGACCGTAGGATACCTGCCGCTGCCCCAATTGCAGCGCCGGGGCCTGCGGTCGGCAGTGGGCCTGGTGCAGAAAAACCTGCCGCAGCGATGGCCCGTCCTCGCGGTCGAGCAATATATCCTCTGGCATTACCCCCCCTGCGCCTGGGCCCAAATCCGAATGGCTCGCACCGAAGTGAGCTCGACGATCTGGTCGGCGTCTATTTCGCCGTCGTAGACCTCTTCCAGGGCAAGCATCAAATCGACGTGACGCATTGAATCCCATTGCGGAATCCCCTGGAATTCCAGCTCGTCGGCGACTTGGTCTGGGGCAATATCCAGCACCCGGGCAATAATGGATTCGATAGTCTGCGACATAATCTGGTTCTACGCCTGGTGAATATTGCTCATCCTAAGCGCCGCTTTGGCCCCGGCAATAAGCCAAGCCGGCGGCGATAAAATCCCGCCCCCGGGCCCCCGCCAGCAGCAGCCCACCGGGGCGCTGATACTGCAACGCCCCCGACTTGAGCAGGTTTTTTTCAATAGCGACAAAATCGCGTTCAACTCCGGCCTTCAACGGCTGGCACTGGTAGATAAACGGCCCCGTCTCATCGACCACCTCCAGCGGATAGCTAGCAGCCGAAAATACCCGCCGCCGCGTCGGCGGGTGCAATTCCTCCACCACATGCCAAAGGGTAAAAGCTTGTCGCACCCCCACCCCTAACCCCAGCACCAATTGATCGCCGCCCAATTTGTAAAAAGGCGAGCACGGCCCAAAAGCCGTACCGCAGTGATGCTGGGTGAGCAATTCCCCCGCCTGGGGCCCCACCGCAGCCACCGAATGGGTCGGATGCAAGCTCCGCAGCACATCCTGTTGGCGGCGAAAGACCTCGCTCAGCAAGCCCAACCGCGAGGGGGTCCGGCGCACCTGAAATACCGGCGCGGCGCGGGCGTATTCCTCTTGCGAGCCGGTAAAGGGCGAAGTCGGCATCAGCAAGGTCCCCTCTGGTCCGACCATATCGCGCAACAAATCAATCAGCTGCAGGGGGCCCACCCCGGGCAAACGGCGACCGAGCGCATCCATGGAACTGTGCACCATGGCCGTGGTCCCTGGCTGCAGCCCCAACTCGGTCAGCGTGGCGGCCAATTCATCCAGCCCCAGGGTGCGGCGGTCGGCCCAGGCCATAAAGCTGCGCCTGGCTGTCCCCAACCGGTGCCTCAACTCAGCCATCTACTCATTTGCCTATACTCGCCGGAGCCGCGTACATTCTCAAGGGCTAAAAAAATGCTAAAAAAACTGGCCATAACCGCCTACGAATGGGCCAATCTGTGTGGCCGCCCGGCCCACTTGCCGCCCGTACTGCGCGCTTTGCGAGGCCGGACCTATCCCGTCCTATCCGATGCTCAACATCTGGCTGGCGCCCTCGATTGGCTGCTACGGGCCCAGGATATAAGCGGCGACGGTGTTTCCGCCGGCTATTTCTTTCGCCGCGGCTGGGCCCCGCCCTATCCCGAAACCTCCGGCTATATCATCCCGACCTTGCTGCGCGCCGCCGCCCTGCCCGGCCGCACCGACCTGATCGAGCGGGCCCAGCGAATTGGCCAATGGGAAATTGAGCTGCAACTGCCTTCGGGAGCCGTGCGCGGGGGCATCGGCCGCAAGCCCCACCCCATCGTCTTCAATACCGGTCAGGTAATACTCGGCTGGCTGGCCCTGTACCGCCACTTTCACCAGGACCACTTCCTGGCAGCGGCCACCCGTGCCGCAGATTGGCTGCTCGAGATCCAAGATGCCGACGGCAAGTGGAGCGCCCATACCTTTATGAATAGGCCCCGGGCCTACCACAGCCGGGTCGCCTGGCCCCTCTTGGAGCTCTACGCGGCTACCGGGTATAAGAAATACTACGCCGCCGCCCGGCGCAATATCGCCTGGGTCTTGGATCAGAGCCGGGACGATGGCTGGATTGACCATATGCAGCTGTACCCGGAGGTGCCGCCTTTTACCCACACCATCGCCTATACCCTGCGCGGGCTGTACGAGGCCGCCCCCTACCTAGACGACGCCCTGGCCCAAGCCGCTCTATCCCTGGTGCGCCAAGCCTCAAAAGGCCTGCTGGCCAACTGCCCCAAAGGGGCACTCCCCCCCGCCACCTGGGGCCCGGGCTGGCGCCCTTGCCATACCTCATCCTGCCTGACCGGCAACGCCCAATTGGCCCTGTTGTGGCAGCGCTGGAAGGACCGCGGCGAAGCCGGCTTCGCGCCGACGGCCCAAGCCTGGATCGAACAGCTCAAAGGCCACCAGCACCTCACCGCCCGCCATCCTGGCCTGCGCGGCGGCCTGCCCGGTTCCAGTCCGTTGTGGGGGGTCTATCTGCCCTGGGCTGTGCCCAATTGGGCCGCCAAATTCTTTGCCGATGCCCTGCTCGAAAACCTCCTTCCCCCCGTGCCCGAACCAACCCATTTTAGTTGACACGCCCCTCTTTTCAGGTTATCATACTGACTGCTTTTCAGCTTATTTTTATATTTCTTAAATACAGAATAAACAAATGGATCCAAGATTTATTCAAGACCGGGGCACGGGCATTTTCACCGGCAACGAGCTCATTGTCAAAGGCGCCTTAGAAAGCGGCGTTGGGGCCATTACCGGCTATCCCGGCTCACCCCTGGCCGAACTATTTGACACCTTGGCCAATATCAAGGACCTGCTCAACGAACACGGTATTGTCGCCCAGATAGCCAATAACGAAGCCCTGGCTGCCGCCCGCCTCAACGGTTCGCAAATGGACGCTATCCGCGCCATGGCGGTAATGAAAAGCGTTGGGCTCCACGTGGCTGCCGATGGCCTGGCCCTGGGCAATATGGCCGGGGCCGCCGCCAACGGCGGAGCCCTGGTAGCCGTGGGCGACGATACCTGGTCCGAGGGGACCCAAGTACCGGCCGATTCGCGTTTTCTCTCCCAGCATTTATACATGCCCGTCCTGGAACCGGCGACCTTCCAGGAAATTAAAGACTGGGTCGGCCAGGGCTTTGAATTATCGGCGGCCACCGCCCTGTATATCACCTATCTGGTAACCTCGAACCAGGCCGACGGCGGCGGCTCCGTAGACGTACAGGCCAACCACTACCCCGCCATCAACCGCCTCCAGCCCCGCACCATCGATACCAGCACCATCGCCTCCGACGAACGCGTCATCATCCCCCCGGCCACCACTCTCAAAGAACGCGAAGTCGTCGAGCAGCGTTTCCCGCTCCTGCTTAAGCTGGCCCGCCAGCGCCGCCTTAGCCGCATCCTCTACGCCGCCGACTATGCCGCGCCGCTGGGTTTTATCACCTCCGGGCTGGCCTATACCTACTTGGAACACGCGCTGCAATTGATGGGCTTGTCCGGGCGTTTCCCCATCCTCAAACTGGGCTTTACCTATCCACTGGACACCGAGCTATTGGCCGAATTTGCCGGCAATGCCCAGCAGCTGTGCGTGGTCGAGGAAAAGCGTCCTTTTCTCGAACCCCAAATAGCTGCCGGCCTGATTCAATTGCGCCAGACCGGCCGCATTGGCGAGACGCCCTTGTGGGGCAAGCGCTTTCCCGGCGACCAGGAGGGTTTCCCCTCGGTGATGGGCCTGCACCCCTCGCTGTTGGTCGAGCATCTGGAACGACTGCTGATCACCCTGCCCGATGCCCCGCAACCGGCCCGCACCCCGCCCGCACCGGCCCGGGGCGCCCTCAATGTACCGGGCCGCACACCGTCCTTCTGTCCGGGTTGCCCACACCGCGATTCGGCCAGCGTACTCCAGAAAACAGCGGTCGATTTCGCCGACCCCGAATATATGAAACAGACCGGCCGCCCTGTCACCGACCTGGTGTTCCACGGCGATATCGGCTGTTATTCAATGCTCAAATACGAGCCTTTCTCGCGCCTGATGCACAATTTGTCGGGCATGGGTTTAGGGGGCGGCACCGGCGCCGGCATCGACCCCTTTATCGATAATAAGCAGGTGGTTTTCATGGGCGATTCCACCTTTTTCCACACCGGTATCACCGCTATTTCCGACTCGATCAAAAACGCCCAGGATATCACCTATATCATCCTCGACAATAAGACCACCGCCATGACCGGGCACCAGCCTACCCCCGGGGTCGACGTCGACATCCTCGGCAAACCGACCTTTGCCCAGGATATCGAGCATGTCGTGCGCGGCCTGGCTGGCCAATCGCAGATCTTTATCGGTCGCATGGACCCCTCCGATCGCCGCCCCTACCAGGAGCTGGTCCAGGACGCTCTGTTGCGCGACGGCGTCAAAATCCTCATCGCCGACAAAGAATGCGGCATTACCTACCACCGCCGCGAACGCGCCATCCGCGCCAAGCAGACCGCCGCCCAGGGCTTTAGTCCCACCGAACACCACATCAATATCAGCCAGGATGTCTGCGAATACTGCCTAGAATGCACCAAAGGCACCGGCTGTTCAGGCCTCACGGTAAAAGCAGAGACCGACTACGGCCCCAAAATCGCCATCGACCTGTCGGCCTGCGTGGCCGACGGGGCCTGCACTAAGGTGGAAGTGGGCTCGGGCGACAAAACCTGCCCTTCGTTCGAAGAGATCACCATACACCGCCGCCAGCCGCCGCGCATCGACCTACCTTCTATTGAGGTAGGCGATTTGCCGCATCCACAGATCAGCCCCCTGGGCGAGGCCTGGTATACCTATATCGCCGGGGTTGGCGGCATGGGCATCAACGTCGTCGCCTCGGTGCTGGCCCAGGCGGGGGTGCGGCAGGGCTACGAAGTGCGCTTGACCAACAAAAAAGGGCTGGCCATCCGCAACGGCTCGGTCTATTCGCACCTGAGTTACGCCCCCAAGGGCACCACCATTTCACCCCTTACTCCTCAGGGCCAGGCCAATCTTTTATTGGGCCTGGACCTGCTCGAAGCCGCCCGTGGCGTCGATCCCCAGGGCCGCCATCAAATCGCCAATACCCAAACCACCGCCGCCGTCATCAATACCGCCAAAACCCCGACCATTGACGTACTGATCGGCAGCGACGACTACGATACCTCTGATTTGACCCAGGCCATTCGCCAATGCACCCACGAAGAGGCTTTTTTCGGCGCCGACCTGTTCCATCTGTGCGAATCCTATCTGGGCAATAAGCTCTACGCCAACGTCATGATGTTGGGCATCGCCTATCAGCGCGGCTTGTTGCCGCTGGAGTTGGAAAATCTCGAATGGGCCCTCAAAGTGGCGGTGCGACGCGACTTTGAAACCAACCAAAAAGCCTTTGCCATGGGCCGTCGTCTGGCCCTTGACCCGCACTATTTCGACCGCGCCCAGGCGCCCCAGACGCTGGCCGGATTAATCGAAGAAAAAACTACTCTGCTGGATGGCAAGGGCCAGCGCTACCAGCAACAGGTAGAAGACACCCTGGCCACTATGGACTTGCCCCCCGACAGCGCCCGCCATTTCGCTCTTAGGGTCTACGATCTCATCCAATACGAAAACTTCGCCTACGCCCAGGCCTATATCGACCAGGTGCAAAAAATCTACGCCCAGGATCGGGCCCAATGGGAACGGGCCGCCACCCAGGCCGTCATCCGCTGCCTGGCTAAAGTGATGGTCATCAAGGACGAAGTCTACGTCGCCCACCTGCTTACTGCCCCCGAGAAATACGCCCGCGACCGGGTCCGCTACAATATCGACCCCAAACGGGGCGACCGCCTCGAATACCGCCACTTCACCCGCCCCAATTTCCGTCTGTTGGGCCGAGATATCCGCTTTGATGTCAAAACCCGCGACTGGCAGCTGGGCCTGATGGCGAAAATGAAATTCCTCCGCCGCCTGTTCGGCTCGTGGTGGCACCGTGAAGAACGCGACTTCATCACCTGGTATAGCGATTTGCTGCAGCGCTTTGACTATTCCAATGAAGAAGAATACCGCCGTTGGGTCCAAGTATTATCCCTACCCGAAGAAGTGCGCGGTTACCGCGGTGTCCGCGACCCCAAAATGGCGGCGGCCAAAATTCGCGCCCAAACCCTCCTCTCCGGCCAGCCGGCCCCACCCGCCCCAGGCACCCTGCACATAGAGCCGGCCGTCAACCCGTAAGGCCCCAACCATGATTCGTCCCTACCAAGCGCAGGATTTACCACGCCTGAAGGAAATTACCGCCGTCTGCTTTGACGGGGTCTCCATCGACCGCAATATAGAAGCCCAATTCGGGCCCATCGGCCAACGCGATTGGCGCTGGCGCAAATTGCGCCATATCGACGACGACGTGGCCGGCGAGAGGGGCCGCGGCGTCCTGGTTTTCGAGGAGGCGGGCCGGGTGGTAGGCTATATCACCACCCGCATCGACCCCGACAGCAAAATAGGCGGCATCCCCAATATGGCCGTCGACCCGCAAGCCCAGGGCCAGGGCATTGGCCGCCAGTTGATGGACGCCGCCCTCGATTTCATGCGCGCCGAAGGAATGGAATGCGCCAAAATCGAAACACTGGAGCAAAACGACATCGGCTCCCAGTTCTACCCCAGCGCCGGCTTTGTCGAAGTGGCGCGGCAGATCCACTATTTGCGGCGCCTTTAGGGCGAAATAGTGGATAAAAAAACAACCGCCGTCGCCACGTCTCTTTCCACTATACCACCTTGCCCAGCATTTGTCTTCTACCCTATATTAGGCACGCTTCGACACTCCCCCCCATATCAAACAGGACAATACCTTGAACGCCAAAGAGGCCGCCGGCCGCGCCGCCGCCGCCCACGTCCACAGCGGTATGGTGGTGGGCCTGGGCACCGGCTCCACCGCATATTTCGCCATTCAGGCCCTGGGCGAGCGCGTTGCCGCCGGGCTGGCTATAAAATCCCTCCCCACTTCGGAAGCGTCAGCCAGCCAAGCCCGCGATTTGGGCATTGAATTGGTCACCCTCGAACAATGCCCGGTCATTGACCTGACCATTGACGGGGCCGACGAAATAGACCCCAATCTCGACCTTATAAAAGGCCTGGGCGGCGCCCTGCTGCGCGAAAAAATCGTCGCCGAGGCCAGCACCCGCCAGATCATCATTGCCGACGACAGCAAAGTGGTCGACAAACTCGGTAACCAGGCGCCCCTGCCTGTAGAGGTAATCCCCTTTGCCTGGCCGCTGGTGCAAACCCGCCTCAGCGAGTGGGGCCTACAGGTAGAACGCCGCCTGGACGCTGACGGCCAGCCCTTTACCACCGACGAAGGCAATTGCATCCTCGACGCCCGCTTCCCCCACGGCATCGACGATCCGGCCGCCACCGACCAACAGCTCAACAGCATCCCCGGCGTCGTCGAAAACGGCCTCTTTGTCGGCCGCACCGACCTGGTCCTCATTGGTCGCGACGACGGTACTTGCCGCCAATTGGACAGGAGCTAAATACCCCATGCCGAACACGCCGAACACCGCCCCCCGCCGCACGTTTATCAAAGCCGCCGGGCTGGCTGCCGCCGGGGCCTTGGCAGGCTGCGGCCAGGGCCAACAACAGGCGGCTCCCACCGCCCAGACGAAAAAATCCTTCCAGTGGAAAATGGTCACCACCTGGCCCAAGAATTTCCCCGCCCTGGGCACCGGGGCCAACCACCTGGCCCAGACCATTTCCAACATGTCGGGGGGGCGCCTCCAAGTCAAAGTATACGGGGCCGGCGAATTGGTCCCGGCCCCCGGCGTTTTCGACGCAGTATCGCGAGGCACCGCCGAAATGGGCCACGGCGCCGCCTATTACTGGAAGGGCAAGCACGAAGCGACGCAATTTTTCTCCGCCGTGCCCTTTGGCCTCACCGGTCAGGAAATGAACGGCTGGCTCTACTACGGCGGCGGCCAGGCACTGTGGGACGAATTGTACGCGCCGTTTGGCTTGAAAGCATTCCCCATCGGCAATACCGGCGTCCAGATGGGCGGCTGGTTTAATAAAGAGATCAACGAAGTAGCCGATTTCTCCGGGCTCAAAATGCGCATGCCCGGCCTGGGCGGGGAAGTCTTGGCCCGCCTCGATGCCGGGGTCTCCAATATCCCCGGCGGCGAAATTTTCCAGGCCCTGCAGACCGGCGTCATCGACGCCACCGAATGGGTCGGCCCCTACAACGACCGCGCCTTTGGCCTCTACCAGGCGGCCAAATTCTACTATTGGCCCGGCTGGCACGAACCGGGTACCACTTTGGAGGGCCTGGTCAATAAAGCCGCCTGGGACCAACTCGACAGCGAATTGCAGGCCATTGTCCAATACGCCTGCCAGGCCGCCAACCAGGATATGCTCGCAGAGTTCACCGCGCGCAATAACGAGGCCCTGCAAAATCTGGTCACAGAACACGGGGTCCAGCTCAAACGCTTTCCCGATGCGGTGCTCAAAGAGCTGGGGCAAACCGCCGAGGCCGTCGTCGCCGAAATTGCCGACAAGGACCCGCTGTCGAAAAAGATCTACCAATCCTTTGCCAACTTCCGCAAGGAATCGACCTCCTATACCCGCGTCTCCGAAGAGGCCTATACCCAGGCCCGCGCCCTGACCTTCGGCTAAAAATGGAGGCCCTCAATCGGCTTGTCGGTCGCACCGTGCCCTGGCTCACCCTGGGTATGGTGGGGGTGACCTTTGCCATTGTTGTGCTGCGCTATGTCTTTGGCCGGTCCTGGGTCTGGCCCCAGGAATTGGTCACCTATCTACACGCCCTTACCTTTTTGCTGGCCGCCGGTTGGGCCCTGTCCCGCGACGCCCATGTCCGCGTCGACCTTTTTTACAGCCGTCTGTCGCCCCGTCGTCAGGCCCTCTCCGACCTGCTCGGAGCCCTGCTGCTGTTGATCCCGGCCGCCGGGGTCATCCTCTATCAATCTATACCCTTTGTGCTGGATGCCTGGGCCGTTTTCGAGGGCTCTAAAGATCCGGGCGGCCTCGATGCGGTCTTCCTGCTTAAAAGCGCTATTCCCCTCTTTTGTATTCTGCTCATATTGCAAGCCCTGGTCCTGGTCAACCGGGGCCTGAAAGGCTTGCAGCGTCCATGAACACCCTCTACCCCGGCCTGATGTTCCTGGTCGCCTTTATCGTCCTGCTAAGCGGTTTCCCGGTGGCCTTCTGCCTGGCCGGCACCGCCCTGATCTTCGCCTTTATCGGTATCCTGTTTGGCCATTTCGATCCGGCTTTCCTGTCGGCCCTGCCCTCGCGCATTTTCGGCATTATGGTCAACGAGACCCTGCTCGCCGTGCCGTTATTCGTATTTATGGGGGTGGTGCTAGAGCGTTCGAAAATTGCCGAGGATCTGCTCGAAACCATGTCGCAGTTATTCGGCGGGCTGCGCGGCGGGTTGGGGATATCGGTCTGCCTGGTAGGTGGTTTGATGGCCGCCTCCACCGGCATTGTCGGAGCCACAGTGGTGACCATGGGCCTCATTTCGCTGCCGGCCATGCTCAAGAGACGCTACGACCCGGCCCTCTCCACCGGCGTCATCTGCGCCTCGGGCACCCTGGGCCAGATCATCCCGCCCAGCATTGTCCTGGTCATTTTGGGCGACGTGGTCTCTTCGGCCAATCAGCAGGCGCAACTGGCCCTGGGCAATTTTTCGGCCCGCTCGGTTTCGGTGGGCGATCTGTTCATGGGGGCCCTGCTGCCGGGCGTGCTACTGATGGGGCTGTACATCCTGTATATTATTGGCGTCGGTGTCTTTGCCGGCGAAAAAATGCCCCCCATCCCCCAAAACGAACGCTCGGTCCTTCTCTCCCGTTCTTTCCTGCGTCGCCTGCTACTGGTACTGGCCCCGCCGCTGGTGCTGATCATGGGCGTGTTGGGGTCCATTCTTTTTGGCGTCGCCACCCCCACCGAAGCGGCGGCGGTGGGGGCAGTGGGAGCCCTGCTATTATCGTGGCTCAAAAAACAGCTCAACGGCACCACCCTGCGGGCGGTGATGCAGACCACCACCGAAGTCAACGCCATGGTCTTCACCATCCTCATCGGCGCTTCGGTTTTTTCCCTGGTCTTTCGCGGCTACGGCGGCGACGAGGTCGTGGCCCACTTCCTCCAGGGTATGGGCGGGGGCGTGGTCGGCTCTTTCATCCTGGTAATGGCGGTAATTTTCCTGCTCGGTTTTTTCCTCGATTTCTTCGAGATCATCTTTGTCGTGGTGCCCATCGTCGGTCCTATCCTCCTGCAAATGGGCCTCGATCCGGTCTGGCTGGGGGTGATGATCGCCCTCAATCTGCAGACTTCATTCCTCACCCCGCCCTTTGGCTTCTCCCTCTTTTACCTGCGCGGAGTGGCCCCCGACACGGTGACTACCGGGCAGATCTACCGGGGCGCAGCGCCGTTTATTGTTATCCAGCTAATACTATTGAGCGCCCTGTGGTTTTTTCCCGGCCTGGCGACCTGGTTGCCGCAGGCGGTATTCGGGTAAATCTCAAAGCACGGCCTGCGAGCCGCCAATCTAATTCCTCCTATCTGACCCCGAGTTCCCAGCCCAATTGCACCAGCTCTAGTTTCTCGGCGACCCGTCGGGAAGGGGTATTATCCACTGACGTGCTATAAAACGGAACGAGGCCTTCGGCCTGCACGGCGGCCGCCCACGCCGCCGTAACGCGCCCAGCATAGCCCATACCACGGCTGCACACCACCGTATCCACACCGGCTTCGGCGCTGTGCAGGGCACGGCGTACGGTCACACAGATACTGACAGCCCGCCCCTTGACTACCACAGCGCGACAAGGGCAGACGAAATCTATTTCGCCGGCCTGTAAATAATCGCCAGGCAGACAGTTTTCGTTGCCCGCGTCAATGGCTATCGCTGTCGAGTCGTCCGGCAGGGCCTTGGAGGCATAGTAGACGGGCCCAATGCCGATTTGGTCGACGGCAGCCCCGAATATATCGGCCAATTCCGCCAAGCCGGCAGGCGCCTCCCGGCCGCAGGGCGAATTCAATTTGAGCCAGGCCAAGACGCGGTCCCTGACACCGGAGGCAATATCCTGTCGAAATCGGTGCGTCTTCCTTTGGTCGTTCCATCCCAAATGGAAGCGGACACAGGCCCGACGCTCTGCCGGATAGGGACTGTTATCAGCTACGATATCGCCCTGCCCGTCGTGGATATACAGCGTCTCGCAGTGCATTTCTAGTAGTTTTTCCGCAGTCGGCAACGCGGACATAATTATCGTCTTTCTCAGATTATACCAGCTTGACTTCAAGATGGCCGGATTTTTTTGCCCTGTTCAGGATAGCCGTGCAGAAAATATCAGGACATCAGTGCTTCATATGAGTATTAGAAGGATTCGGTAATTATGAGGCCTGCATATATAGCTGAGAGCTATTAATTATTATTTGCGATACGTCTAATCTGTTGTTCTATAGATATCTGTGCCAAGGCTGGTCGAGGGCGATGAGGCTGAAAGCGGATTCCACAAGCCCGGGGTGCCCGCCGGGCAGGGCGCAGTGGCCTCGGAGCGCGTAGCGCGAGTGCCGAAGGCCGCGCAATGCGCAGCATTGCTAGCGAATGAGCGTCAGACTCGTCGCCCTCGACCAGCCGTCCACCGGCGAGCCATTCCGTCATTTTTTCGTCATCAATAGGAAAAAACGGCCCGGTGCCTTTTCACAATCCCCCACGTCGTAGCCTCCACCCCTGTCCGCGCCGACACCGGCCCCCAGGCCGGGTCTTCGTCGCGCCGCTGGTGTTGGGTCAGGCGCATCTTATTGCCGCCGTCGGCGTCCATCAGCCACAAATCGAAATTATTGTCGGCCCGGTTGGAGACAAAAACCAGCCGGTCGCCCTCGGGCGAAAAGGGGTTGCCCGAAATCCAATCTCGGCCCGGATCCTGGGTCAACCGCACGATATCGGTGCCGTCGGCGGCCATGCGGTAGATATCGCGGTTATTGCCGGTCCGCCACGAATTGAACGCCAACCAACTCCCATCTGGGGCAAAACCGGCCCCCTGCTCCACGGCCGGTTCGTCGGTCAGGCGGATGATATCGGTCCCATCGGCAGCCATAGTATAGAGCTCCTCGTTGCCGTCGCGCCCCGAGACGAAGACCAAACGGTCGCCGCTGGGCAGCCAATTTGGAAAGCCATCGCTGGCCCGATGGTTGGTCAGGTTGGTTATATTGCTCCCGTCGATATCCATGGAGAAAATATCCCTGCCCCCATCCCGGTCCGAGACGAAAATGAGGCGGTCGCCGCTGGGCGAAAAGACCGGCCGTTGGTCGTTGGCCGGCCCGGGCAGCAGATTGACCAAGCCACTGCCGTCGCTGTTTACCAGGAATATATCCTGGCGGCCCTCACGATCTGAGACAAAGGCCAGACGGCGGCCGTCGGGCGACCAAGCGGGCATGCGGTCGTGGGCCTCGTGCTGAGTCAACCGGGTCAGGCCGCTGCCATCGGGTAATAAAGTGTAAATATCAAAATTGCCCGCCCGACTGGAAGCGAAGGCGATGGGCGCCTGGGCGTTGCCCGCCGACACCAGGACTGCCAGCCAACAGACCATCAGCCCGCACAGCATTCCTAGCCACTCCCTTTGCTGGAGAGCCTCCTCCTGTATTTGGCGCTCGTTTCTCATCCCAGCCATATTCATTGCTCCTTGTTGACCCTATGTTGTCACCTTTGCCGGGGACTTGCCCCTTTATAGTAAAAGCCCCCCACGCCCCCAACATCTTCGTCCTATGGAAACCATCGCCCAACTCGTCGATCAGGCCCGCAATGCCCAACTTGCCCGGCGCCACCGCCACAGAGCCTTCGCCCGCCTGGTCGAGCGCTTCCAGGATATGGTCTACGGTATGGCCTGGGCCGCCGTCGGCGATCAACACCGGGCCCAGGACTTGGCCCAAGATATCTTCCTGGCCGCTTTCCTAGACCTGGAAGCCCTGGGCGATGCCGCCGCTTTCCCCGGCTGGTTGCGCCGCCTGGCCCAACGCCACTGCGCCCGCGCCCGGCCTCAACCACTGCCCGAAGATGTCCCAGCCCCGTCGTCCCCCCCGGCCCCCGATGCCGCTTTGCACCAGCACCATACCCGCACTGCTCTGCGCCAGGCACTGGCCGCCCTACCAGAAAACCAGCGGCAAATACTGGTCCTGTTCTACTTGGGCCAATACTCCCAGCGAGAAATCGCCGCGTTCTTCGATTTGACCCTGGCCGCCGTAAAAAAACGTCTGCAGCGCGCCCGTGCCCATCTACAGGAGATTTTCACCACCATGCTCAGCGACGATTTGCAATCGCAACGCCCGTCACGGACACCGCAATTTGCCAACCACTTGCTCGATATGCTGCACGCCGCCGATCCCGTCTCCGCTTTTGCCCCGATTGCCCCGGACGAAAGGCCTAATTTAACGCCCTTGGTAGGGGCCATCCGCGCCGCTGCGGCCCAGTTGCACAATTCCGACCTGGCCACCCAAACCCAGGCCTTGCGCCGGCAAGCCCAGGACACCTCGCTCGACGAATTGCTCCCCAGCGCCTACGCCCTAGTTTTGGAAGCGCAACGACGTCGACAGGGGCCCGCCTGGGAGGACGAACACCTGCTAGAAGGCATTCTCCTGCACCACGGCCAAGCCGTTGCCCTGTCCAGCCCGGAGCAGCGCCTACACCTGGTGGCTCTGCCCCTTGTCCTCAATGCGCTATCCCAACAAGGGGCCCACTTTCTGGCCCACCCCCAAGTGGCCCAACAGGCGGCCACACTGATGTCTCCGCTGCTTGCCGACTTGGGCTTCAGCGGCCAATTTTGCGACGAGAATACAGCTCTCCGTGGTGATATTAATTTTTGCCCGTTGAGCAAAATCGCCTTCGATTTTTTATACCACCGCCTCGGCTACCAGTCCCAGGCCCCGCAGCTGCACTACGCCCTGATCGACCAGATCGACCAACTGCTCATCGCCGAACACGCCACCCCTCTGGTCGTTTCCGGTGCCACCGCCGATTGGTCCCCCGCCCCCTACCAACAAGGTATAGAAATGGCCCGCGCCCTGGTGCAGGCAGAAAAAAACCGCCCCGACAACGAGGAGCCTTTTTACACAGTCGACCGCTATAATGTGGAATTTTCACCACGCGGCCAGGCCTTTATGCAAAATCACCGCCCAGACCTGGTAGCACAAGCACCCAGGGTATTAAACCAGTTGGTACGCGGTTTGGTCGCCTATCAGCCAGGTCGCGATTACGCCGTCCACCAAGGCCGCGTCGTTATCCTGGGACGAGAGGGTAATAGGCAGTCAGGACGCCGTTTTAGCGACGGGCTGCACCAGGCCCTCGAGGCCGTGGAAGGACTCGAAATACAGCCCGAGACGGAAAATCTGGCCTCTATCGGCTACCGGGATTTTTATCAACTCTACCAACGTCTGGCCGGGCTAGTAGTCCATTAGCCAGACCGGTCTATCAGCCGCAGGCCAACTCAGAAGATCCCCACTCCCTTATTCTATCAGGCGGCACTGCTCTGCCGCAGCGGCAGGCGGATGGTCACTTCCGTGCCCTGGCCCACCTGGCTGTCAATCTGGATATCGCCCTGGTGAGCGCGGACAATGCGGTAGTCGGCCGACAGCCCAACGCCCATGCGCACCCGGTCGGCATCGCGACGAAAGCCAAAATCGAAGATTTTCTCCAGTTGGGCGGGCGGAATGCCGACCCCGGTATCGCTTATTTGGACACAGAGCTGGTCGTCTTGGCGGAAGGTGCGGATGCGGATTTCGCCCTCGCCCTCAATGGCCTCCAGGGCGTTTTTGAGCACGTGCATGAAGACCTGGTTCAATTGCCCGGGGGAGCAATAAATGGGCTCCAATTCGGCAAAATTGCGGGTCACCTTGACGCCCTGGGCCATCTGCGTCTGCAATAGGGCCAGAGCGCTTTCGAGCCCCTCGTGCAGGTCGGCGACCTGAAATTCGGCCTCGTCGAGGCGGGCAAACGTGCGCAGATTGTCGATAATGGCGACCATTCGCTCGGTCGCCCGTCCCATGGCCCCGCCGGCCTGGGCCAATACCGCCAGCGGCCGCTGTGCCTGCCTTTCTCCTTCCGGTGCCGCACCGCCCAGCAGGCGCACCAATCGGTCGGCGGCGCGGACCATGGTATCGCGGGCGCTCTGCACCGCTCCCAGCGGCGTATTGATCTCGTGCGTCAAACCGGCCACCACCTGACCCAGGGTGACCATTTTCTCCCGCAAAACCAGCTCCTGCTGAGTCGCTTCGAGCTGGTCGAGGGTATCCTGCAACTCGGCATTCTGGAGCGCCAGTTGCTGGCCCCTGACCACCACCCGCCGCCCCTGCCAAATTATCAGCCCCAGCGCCGCCAACAGGGCCAGGATCCAGGCCAGGCGCTCGTAGGGCGGCAATACCTCGATCTGCACCTGGGCCGGAGCGGCAGAATAGTTGAGGTCGCGGTCCACGGCCACGACCTCAAAGACGTACTCGCCTACCGGTAAGTCGGCGTATTCGACCTGACCGGTCCGGGTCTGCCGCCATTCTTCATCGCGCCCCAACAGACGGTACAGATAGACCAGTTGGCCAGGCCGGGTGCGCAAACTCACCCCGCTGAATTCAACCGCCAGCAATTCGGTACGCGTGGTGACCTCCACCTCGCTCGGGGCTGGGTAGCGCCGGTCCGCCACGACCGCGTTGATCCGCACGGGGCAATCCCCCGGTGGCAGGGGTCGATGCCGGGTGACCCCGTCTGGACTGCTGATCCACAGGGCGCCGTCGCCGTCCTGGGCCAGGGCCAGGGCGATATTGCTGGCCAGGCCATCGGCCCGGGTAAGGGTTTGGAAAACCCGCCCGTCAAAGTGGCTGACACCACCGCCGTCGGTGCCAAACCAGAAAGTGCCGTCCTCGGCCTGGAGGACGGCATGGACATCGTTGGCAGCCAGCCCGTCGGCGGTGGTGAAGGTGCGGAAGGACTCGCCATCGTAGGCACTGACCCCACCGTGGGTGGCAAACCACAGCGTCCCATCGCTGGCTTCAAGGATATCGAAAACCTGGTCGTGACCCAGCCCGTCGGCCTGGGTAAAGCGGCTAAACTGCGCCCCGTCGTAGCGGGCGATACCCCCATCGGCGGTGCCAAACCAGATATGGCCGTGACGGTCCTCCAGCATAGTTATCACCGGCCCGGGGGCCAGCCCGTCGGCTCGGGTCAGCGAGATGAACTGGGTGCCGTCGTAGCGACTCACCCCTTCCTCGGTGCCAAACCACATGCGGCCGTGACTATCCTCCAGGACGGCGAAGACTTCGGCGTCCAAAAGACCGTCAGCGGGGGTAAAATGGGTGACCTGTTCGCCGTCGTAACGACTCACCCCGGTGGTAGTGGCCAGCCACAAATCGCCGTTGCGACCCTTGTATAAATTGGTCACACCGCCCAAGTCAAAGCCATCGGCGGCGGTAAAAATGCGCCACTCGCCCTCGGCATAGCGACTAAAGCCCGCCCCCTCCCCCAGACTGGGGTTGCCATTGGCAAACCACAGCGCCCCGTCGCCATCGGCCATGATCGCCTTGAACCCGTCGGCCAGACCATCGGCCGCGGTGAATACGGCAAAACTGTGGGCGTCGTAGCGGCTGACCCCGCCGCCGGTGCCAAACCACAGCACCCCGTCGCTATCTTCCAGAATAGAGTAGATCTGGGGATAGGCCAGACCGTCGGCCACGCTCAGGGTTTGCCAGCTCTGGCCGTCGTAGCGGCTGACCCCGCCCGGGGTGCCCGCCCACAGCACGCCCCGGCGGTCTTCGAGCAGAGCCGTGACGGCCTCGTGCCCCAGCCCATCGGCCCGGGTAAAGGTGGTCCAACTGTCGCCATCGAAGCGACTCAAGCCACCGCGGCCCCCCACCCACCGATATCCCCAACTATCCTCCAGGAGGGAGAATACCTCCTCCCCCGCCCCAGCGGCCAACTCGACGGTCGTCCACCCGACCCCATCGTAGCGGCTAAGTCCACTCAGGGTGGCAAACCACTGGGTCCCCGAAGCATCGCGGAGCATCGATACGACGCGATTGTCGATCAGTCCATCGGCCCGGGTGAGGCTGGTCCAGGCGCCGCCGTCAAAACGGCTCACCCCCCCAGCTGTACAAAACCAGAAATGGCCGTCTTCATCCTCCTGCACCGACAGCACTCGATTGTCGGCTAATCCATCGGACTGGGTGAGAGCCGTCCAGGTGCCGTTGTCAAAGCGGCTCGCACCGCCGCCAAAAGTGGCAAACCACAGCGCCTCCGAACGGTCCTGAAAAATCCCCATCACCTGGGAATGCCCCAGGCCATCGGCAACCGAGAAATGGCGCCACTGCTGCCCGTCGAAGCGGCTCGCGCCGTTGTTCTGGGTGCCGCACCAGATGCGCCCCTGGCTATCCTGCAGCAGCGACCGCACAATGGGGCCGGCCAGGCCGTCGGTGACATCGTAGGTGCGCCAGTGCCCCTGCCCCGGCCCCAACGGCGCGCCTACCCCGGGGCCGGCTGCCACTCTTCTGCCCTGGCCCGCCGGGGTCTCATAGATCGTGAATTCGGCCTTGATCCCGCCGTCGTCGCCCACCGTGCCAAAGCGCTCACCGAGCTGGCGCAGCAGCCGGCGCAGGGTGGTATCCCGCCGCGCCCGCTCATTTATTTCGACGATCTGGCCCGGCGTATCGGCCACGAATAAACGGCTGAAAATGCTGTCGGCCGTGGCCCGGCCCTGGCTGGCTGCCGGCTCCAGGCGATAGGGCTTCAAACTCGGTAAGATTTGGTCCCGGTACACCTGGGCAAATTCATCCATGCGCTCGGGCGGCACCAGGAAGGCCAGGCGGGCCAGCCCGGAGCTGGAATCGCCGCCGGCCTGGGCCTTGAGGGACGGGCACAGCCCCAGCAAGAGCAGCACTGCAATTATCCAGAGCTGGGGCCCCTGGACAAAGTATTTTCTGGTCGGCAAGTCGGCGGACCTCCTGTTGAATACGAGGGCTCTATGCAAAAAGTACGCCGGGGAGCTATTGTGGAACAAGCAAAAACAACCACCTGTCCGAATTGACAACGAGACAGGAGACCGCCGCTGGGGAACGCCCCGGTCAGCTGCGGTGTCCTGCTGGGTACTGCCATCCCAAACCCTGGGGTCTGCACCATGCCGCTATTACTTTTTTCTTTATTCTGTTCCCTGTCGACGGGCTGCACCTACCAGAATAGTCCCAACGCCCCCGCCCAAGAACGCCTACTGGGCTGGTGGCGCACAGGCCTGCAATTGGAAGAAAGCCCCGCAGTATTCGTCCTTCACTTTGCCCAGGACGGCATCGTCAGCACGGGCCATATAGAACTACAACCGCCCCATACCCTTATTGCGGGGCCCCGGGCCCGCTGGATTCTGGATAACCTGCGGGTATTCTGGGAATTCTCCGAGGAGCCCTTCGGCCCGGCAGCGCTATTGCTGGGCAACGGCAAGCATTTGCTCCTGGTTGGCACCGATTCGCTGGTCGTGCAGGATTCGGACCGCCGCATTATCGACCAGGCCTTTACCCCCTGCCCCCAGGCTACCAGGGCGCAGGACTGTTTAAATTAAGGGGTATCTGAAAAAAGCCTAGCAGAGGTTGAAAATAGGCAAAGTTCCTATTGCCTCAGGCTACCTCTTGCAATGTCCTCATCCCTCCACCCACACCGGACTGGCCCAGGCCATTTGCCCGTTTTCCTGGCGCACCCGCAAGTAATAGCAGCCGGGGGCCGCAACGGCAAAAGTGCCCGCAACCGCAAATTCCCTCTCCGCTACGGCCCGGTTCATCACCACCCAGCTGCTCATATTCTCCAGACGCCCGCCCCAGCGCCCCGCCAGCAAATCGCCCAGACGAAATGACCGCTGCAAACCACCCAATTTGGGGCTGAGAGTCCAATCTGGGGCCGTGGCCAAAATGCTGGTATGGGTCTGGCAGTCCATCTGCAACTCCACCACGGTATCCGGCTCCCCTTCCACTTCCAGGCAGAGCGCGTCATTGGCCCGCACCGAGGCGGTGCCGTTGCGGGTGGTCAGGACGCCGCCCCGGGAGGTATGCGATTGCCACTGACAGCCGCTGTCGTCGCACTGGTTTATGCGTTTGCGCTTATGCTCATCAAAGGGATCGGAGGCAAAGCAAGGCACCGCTTGGACTAGGCGTCCTCCCGTAACCTTCAGAGCCCCTTGCCAATCAAAGACCTGATAGCCCTTCATTGGCCCCCAGCCCCACTCCAGCCGCAACCGATAACGGCCGTTGTCCTCCCCGCCGCTGGGGCCGACTTGCTCTACCCGCTTATTGTCGTGTAGCAATTCCACCTGGTCGATCCGGTCCCACCCTTCAACCCGGTACGATAGTTGCCGCGCCCCTGTCACCGCACTACCCATAGCCGCCCCGTCGACGTCGACTTCAACGTCGATGCGGTCACCGGTTACCGCCACCGTGCGCCGGGCCCGGAAGGCTGCCAATAAACTGGCTCGGGTATTCTCCTGGGCCCATACCCCGGTCAATCCCAGGCCGTAGCCCCCCGGATAGCCGTCGTGATTGTCGGTGCCGGCGCTAAAACCGAAGCGCTTGCCCAGGGCTAGTCCGTGCTGCAGGGTAAAGGTATGGTCGCCTGGTCCGCCGCTGTGGCCCAGCATGGGGAAAGGCCCGCCGTCGCGCTCGGAGCAGCCGTGCTCGGAGAAGATCTCCACCAGTGGCGACAGCTTTTCATCGAATAAATCCCAGTCGACCCCTTGCTGATACGCGGTATGATGCGGCACCAGGATTACTTCTTGGTCGCGGTAGTAGGCCTGTAAATCGGCCAGTGTCGGGGCCGACTGCATGCTGCCGCCGTCTTCTTTGTGCACCACGTGCACATGGCCCCACTGGTTGGAGTGCCATTCATAGCCCGGGAAAGCACTGAATACCCCGGGTTGGTTATTATCGCGGGCTGCCGCGATAATCCGATCCCAGTTCTCCCGCACCACCGGATACCCTTCGAGGACCCCTCCGTCGGCGTGGATGCCGTGTGGGGTGAAGGCGTAGAAATCTAGATGGGAACGGGCGATATCGTAACTCCGTTCTAGGCTCCCTTGGCCATAACCCAGTTGGCTGTGGTTGTGCAATTCGCCCCAGTAAAGCTGGTATTCAGGTGCCATAACCCACTCCTTGGCCGAAGCCATAAAAGATGCAGCCCACTGCAACCGATTCATCCTGTTCCAATAGGCGCCGATCCTGGCGAATGGTCGGAATTTGAACCCGAGTCCTGTTGGTTGCGTCTTTATATACAGCGATGGACTTCCATCTGGAATCTAATACACCGTCTTTCAACCAGTCCAGATCCGCAATTTTTAGGAGATATTCATGCCTGCTTCTTATTTTGCCCAGATGTACGAATACTACGACGGGGCCAAGTACAATTTCGATTGGGACAGTGTGCGCAAAGGGTACGAAAAGACACACGCCCAATGGGGCGCTGACGTCTCTCAGCATATGGGCGACTACTTTCGCGGCCGCAAGGTCCTTGAGCTGGCCTGCGGCGGCGGTTTCTGGACCCGATATATCGCGGCGACAGCCGAGGCAGTTGTCGCCACCGATATCGCCGCATGGACCACGGAGATCGGCCCGGAATTCGCCCCGCAGGACAATGTCTCCTTCTTCCAGTGTGACGCCCGGGACCTGAGCCCCATAGCGGGCCAATTCGACGCCGCATTCCACTACAACTTCATCAACCACGTCCCCTACGACGACTGGAGCAAAGTCCTCGACGAACTCCATACCAAACTCACCCCCGGCGCCCGGGTATTGATGGGAGGCCAGCAGTTTCGCGGCGAACACCAGGACCCGGACAGCGCCGATTTCTACTCACTGCGGACATGCGACAACGGCAAGACCTTCAAACTAATCGACAATATACCCGACGAAGAACGCGTCTCTGCACTGTTGGGCTCGCGGGGCATTTTGCGGGAATACGACGGGTCAGACGGCGGCTGGTGGGTCAAATATGAGGTAATAGCCTAGGAGTGCGATATGGAAACAGTCACTTCCCCCGAAGAAGTGACTCCCCAGTGGCTTACACATCTGGTGGGCCCCAGGCTGGGCACTGTTACAAAAATTACAGTATTGGCGTCATTTACAACCCCGCCATCTACCCTGCACCGACTCGAAGTCGAAGCGATACTGGATGGTCGCAGAAGGGCGCACCGCCTAATTCTCAAGCTGCCTAGGCGATACGAGGACAATGAAGCGCTAACGCAAAGTCGTTTCAATATGGCAGCCAACGAGATCGGGATCTATCGCGCCGCCTTTCTGGAGCACAGGGACCTGCCCATCCCACAATGCTTTGCGGCGGCGGCCGATGGGTCAACACAGACTTCCTACCTGCTGCTAAAGGATCACGGGGATACGCACAGGTATGTGCCAAACCTGTCTCTGCAACAAGCCCAGGCGACCGTGGCGGCGATTGCCCACGTACACGCAAGATGGTGGAATGACCCTCGTTTGGGAACAACCATCGGCGATGATCCCGTGGCGGCACTCGACTTCTCCTACGGTAGCCAAGTTCGGCGGACAATCAGACGTAAACGGCTCGTAGAGCTCCATGCAGCTCTACCCTCTTTGCTGGACCAGAGCCGACTGGGCCTCTTCGACCGCTTGATTGAGCGGGCCCCCGCCCTTCTATTCCAACGATTGCAGGCAGGGCCATTAACGCTGTGCCACAACGACTTTCACACCGGCAACTACCTGATACCCGCCAACCCTGAATTAGAGGACGTTCTGCTCATCGATTGGGGTACGGCCAAGCCATGGTGGGGCGCCCTGGATCTGGGCTGGCTGGTCGTCTTCGGCCTGGATCCCGCGCACCGGAGAGAGGTCGAACTGGATCTGCTGAAGCTATACCTGACCAACCTGGAAAGTCGCGGCATGAGGGGCTATCTGTGGGATTCGCTCTTAGAGGACTACCGACTTTCCATACTGCAGTGCATGTACCGAGCCCTCGAGATCCCCCGCGCAGACATACTGACGAAGGTAGTTGCCGCGTGTCAGGAGCATAACTGTTCTGACTTGCTTGGCGAACGCACTCGATTTTGAAGACGGCTTAGCCCGACAACTCGAAGGTCAATGTATCACACCACAATGGCGCCCGGTGGACGGCCTCCTCATTTGCGGGACACGGGAAACCAAATAGTCCATCCGGCGTTCAACATATATGGGGCCTTCAAGCAGCCCCTTTCTCTCCGCCCGGTCGATACCTCCCTCCCGTCGACCGGGCGTTTTTGTGCCCAGCCCAGCCGCTTCTCTCCATACTCCACCCGTCGCCGCGCTTAGCTCGATATCGCATCTATCGACCGCAGCTCCCGGTCTTGCCCGGGAGCTGCCCCTTCCGTACAATAAAAAAATAGAACGGCAATTACCCCATTATACAGGAGCTTAGGCCATGCAAAAAAGGCCCTACGGCGATACCGGCGAAAACCTCTCCCTTATTGGCTTTGGCGGCATTGTCGTCAGCCAGACCACATCGACCGAAGCCGCCCAATTGGTGGGCGAAGCCGTAGACGGCGGGGTCAATTATTTTGATGTGGCGCCCAGCTACGGCAATGCCGAAGAGCGCCTGGGCCCGGCCCTGGAGCCCTACCGCGACCAGGTTTTCCTCGCCTGCAAGACCACCCAGCGCAGCAAGGAAGGGGCCGCCGCCGAATTGCGCCAATCCCTGCGCCAGATGCGCACCGGCCATTTCGACCTGTATCAATTGCATGCCATGACCACCGCCGAAGATTTCGCCCAGGCCACCGGGCCCAACGGCGCCCTCGAAGCCTTTGTCGAGGCCCAACAACAAGGCCTGGTACGGCATCTTGGTTTTTCCGCCCACTCGGCCGAAACCGCCCTTAAGCTACTCGATCACTACCCCTTTGCCTCGGTACTATTCCCGGTCAATTGGGTCACCTATTTCCAGGCCGGTTTCGGTCCGCAAATCATGGAAAAAGCAGAGCAAACTGGCGCCGCCCGCCTGGCCCTAAAAGCCATGGCCTGGGGCAAGTACCCCGAAGGGGCCGACAAACGCTACGCCAAATGCTGGTACGACCCCATCGACGAACCGGCCCTGGCCGAACTGGCGTTGCGCTTCTCCTTGTCTCAGCCCATTACCGCCGCCCTGCCCCCCGGCGAGGCCACCTTTTTCCGTCAGGCTCTATCCATGGCCCAGCGTTTTACGCCCATCACCGAAGAGGAAATAGCGCACTTGCAGGCCCAGTCCGCCTCGCGCCTGCCCCTTTTCGAATTGGAATCAGCCGCCTGAGGAGACCCTATGGCCTATTCCATCTCCGATCCCTTCGTCCGCCTCACCTGGGACGATGTCGAGCGCTGGGCCGGGGCCGCCGTTGTCGAGCGCGGCCGGGCCTACCAGCGCCAGGGCAGGGTCACTGATCTGGGCCGCACCCAGGAAGGGGCTCTCCTGGCCTGGGTCCAGGGCACGCAGCGCTACACCACCCGCCTCACCATCCAGGCCCGCAAACAGCTGGCCTCGGAATGCACCTGCCCCTACTGGACCGACTGCAAACACGGCGTCGCTGTGGTGTTGGCCTATTTACAGGCCGTCAAAGAAGGCCAATCGGTCCCCACGGTCCCGCCCTGGCCGAGCACGCCGCCGATCTGGAAGCCCTGGAGGGTCTCGATTTTTTTACCGGGGATATCCGCCCCGACCAGGAGCCGGGACGAGGCCTCGGGTTTTGGCAGCGCAAGGCCGAAACCCATATGAACACGGGCCAGATCAAAGGCTACGAGGCCGCCGGTTTATATCTGGAAAAAATTCGCGACGCGCTTGTGGGGGTGGGCCGTTACCGGGAGTGGCACCAATACCTGGCCGGCCTGAAAAAACAGCACAAACGCCGCCGCCGCTGCCTGGAAGTATTGGATCGGGTCGGGGGCCACAGCCGCCGCATTATCGATTCTTAGTTCCTTTGTAGGCAGTACTCGCGCAATTCCGTGTGAAATGGCTCTTTTGAGCTGGGCGTAAGCCCCTGTGCCTTTCTATGAATCCTCCGTCTGATGCGTTTGGTTGCTCGTCATTCGCTCTTGGAGTAGTTGGCGGTCTAATTCCACGGGTTGGCCTTCTCTGTCAAAGGGTTGCTTGAAGTTGAAGGCGCATGGACTCGGTCCATGATCGTGGAGATATTCATGTCTTTGGCAGGCTTCTTCATGGGTGGGATAGTGGTCATCGGCAACCCACCAGGCTACATAGGTCGGCCACGCTGGTTTAATGGCCCAATCACTGCGTTTTTTTACCGCTTCGCCATGAGCCCCTCGATAGGCGAAGGCACAAATAGATTCTATATCCCTCCACACCGAAAGCGTTGCCTGGGCAGATGCATGTTTTCGCTCAACGAAAAATCTGGGTAAAACGTACGTACCCCAAGTGCCATCATTTCTGGCTATAAATCCCCCGGCTTGGTCAGCCTGCTCAAATACTGCTTCAACTCGGTCGAAGAAACCCTGGACGTCCTGGTGTCCATAGGGTTGGCGTAATATCCCAAAGGTATAAAAGGCAATACGACCCATATGACCTCTCTCAGGCGTAGCGCCCGGGATGGCGCTCAAGCTCGGTCCTAAAATCCGCCACCATTGCCTCCAGATCGTAGCGCGGGGCCCATCCCCACTCTTCTCGGGCGCAGCGCTCGTCGATGGGCAAGAGCACTTTGTCCAGCAGGGCCTGCAAGTTCCCGTCCGGCGCAAAGGCGATGCGGGCCCCGGGCACTTGCGCCCGGGTCAAATCCGCCAGCTCCCCGGCGCTGGGCACGGGCGTCACCCCGGCCAGGAGATAGTTGACCATGCCAATATCCTCGGCCGGTGCCCGGGCCAATTCCACCAGGGACCGAGCCGCGTCCTTGAAGTAGAGCACCGGCGCCCTGGTCCGGGGCTCTACCCACACCGTGAAGGGCTTCCCCCTGACGCTCTCCTCGATCATCCAGGCGGTGTACTGCACTGCCCCCCGGGTGCGCACGCCCGGCCCTACCAGGGCTGGGAAGCGCACCCCCCGGAAGTCAAGCCCGTAATTGCGCTTGTAGAACAGACCCAGGTGTTCGCCGAAGAGCTTGCAGGCCCCGTACATCACCAGGGGCCGCTGCAGCGTCAAGTCGTCCACCGTGTCGGCCTCAATACCCAGTCCGTAGGTAGCCGATGGTGCTGGCGAAAACCACCTGCTCAACGCCCAACAGCCGGGCCGCCTCCAAAACGTGGAAGGTACCCATCGCGTTGGCCCGGAAGGCCGCCGGCGGATCGTCCTCCGAGGGCAGGGAGAGCATGCCGCCCAGGTGGTAGATGGTGCGTGGTCTAGCGCGCTGGACCGCCTCCAGCACGTGGCTGAAATTGCCCAGGTCTCCGCCCCTCACCTCCACCAGATCCGCTAAATCGTCCAGGCGCTGAGTCGAGGTGTTGATATCGAAGAGCACCAGGCCCTCGGCGCCCTCTTGCAGCAGCAGCCGTGCTGTTTCGGCGCCGGTGAAGCCGGTGCCGCCGGTTATCAAAATGCCCATGTTTCCTCCTTTTTTCTGCCCCGGTTTGACAATTCCTGCTGGAGAGAAACCAGCGGGAATTGTCAAACCGGATCTGCGTATCTAGTCCCGACAGGAAAGGGCTCCCTACTGCCGGCGGCCCTATTAGTTCGCGCTGGGAAGCGCAATCAGCCCATCGTACTCGAGATCGAAAACTATGGCCCCGGTTTCGAGGATGGCGCCCGTACCATTGTGGGCAAAGCGACCGGAAGCGCCCTCGTAACGGCCGGTCCCCCCGCGGATCGTATTAGTACCTCCATTGGTAAAAATTAGGGTCGTTGGATCAAAATGAATGGTGCGACCATGGTAGATGCCGTGGAGAATGTCGCCTTGGGCATCGGTCAGGACGAAAATCCCCTGCTGGTAGGTCTGGCCGGGCGTGCTGCAGTGGAAGAGGTCTCCTATCACCTCCCCCATTGGCACGACCGATCCGCGCACCGCGGCCGTCCGGGTGACAAACCCCTCCGGGCACGGGCGTGGCGGTACGATGGAATTCTCGGCGACGAATTCACCCGTCAGCTCTGCATGGAATATCACCTTGCCGGGTCGCAAGCCCCCGGCTAGGTGCCGGGAAACGGTCAGTTTAGCCGCCGGGGCCCCATCGTCTACTTGGGCGGCGGAAGAAAAGGGATCGGTATCGCCGCAGCCCAGCAGAAGGGCGAGCGAGAAAACAGTGCTGAAAATAATGGGTTTACGCATGGCAGACCTCCTTGCCAGTGAATGAATGGGACGAAGGCCGGGATATTCGGCCAAGTTCGCGCCCGTTGTCAAAGCAACCCCTGACGCCGCGTCGGGCCCCGGATGGTCCGTCAGCTGGACGGGTTCGCCGCAGACGGCGTCAGGTTCGGAGAAACCGTCAGCGAAGGTCCCCCTTCAGCCGCCCCCACGAGACGGCCTCGATCAGCGTCTCGAATGGCGTGGCCGGCGACCAGGATGGGAAGAGACTCAACGTGCCGGTGTTCGGAGTCACTTCGATCCGATCACCGGAGTCCACGTGGATGGCCCGAATCTGGCCTCTGGTGCCGAGGATATAGAGGTAGGCGATCCAGGTGCCGTCCGGTGACCACGTAGGCGCGGCATTATACGTATCGGTGTTCGGGTTGCCGGTCAGGTTGACGGCATTGCCTCCGTCGGCGGCCATAACCCAGATGTTCGTACCTCGTCGGGTCGAGATGCTGGGCCCAGAGCCGTAGGCAATGCGGCTCCCGTCCGGCGACCAGGCGGGGTTCATGTCGGCCTCCGGACTGTCGGTTAGCCGGGTCTGGTCGCTGCCGTCCGCATTCATCACATAGATCTCCGCGTTCCCATCCCGGCCGGACCAGAAGGCGATCTTGCGGCCGTCCGGCGACCACGCCGGGGCGGCGTCGCGATCTGGACTGTCGGTCAACTGGACGGGCTCGCCGCCGGCCACGTCCACCACGAAGATATCCCTGTCCCTGTCTAACCTCGTGAAGGCGATCCTTGTCCCGTCGGGTGACCAGGCCGGATCTCCGGGAAGGCCACCAGCGCCCGTATTCAGCGTCTGTCGGGCGCCGTCTTCAACGCCGATCACGTCGATCTGGTCGTGCACCTTGAAGGCGATGCGTCGGCCGTCGGGCGACCAGGCCAGGGCGTAGCTGTTGTCTGTCCCTCCTCGGGTGTAGGCGATCTCCCGGTCGTTGGTCAGCGACACCGTGTTGCCGTTGTCGATGTCGACCACCATGAGGTCCATTTTCATGCCGGATGACCTGGCAGCTCCGAACAGATAGGCGATCCGTCCCTGTTGCGCCTCGGCAGAGTCCGCCGTCGTGATCGTCGCGATAAGCGCTATCGCGACGAACCATAAACCTGTACTGCCCATGGTAAACCTCCTTGGGTGAGGGTGTCCCGCTGATACACCGAATAGCCGGCGCTAAAATCCATCGAAGATCATCCAGCAGGGTTGCCTTTCTCGTTGTGAGGCATCGACGATTACCTGATTAGCCGGAGCGTCCTCCGTCGATCTGCCAAGCCTCGACGGGAACCCTCCTTGAATAGAGCTCAATCCATCCCCTCTACATCTGATTCCTGATTTAGTCCGTGTTTCTGCAACAGCATCCGCACAAACGAAGATCCGCCCCGCAGCACCAGCCGCTCTCCCGACCAGCACTGCAGCAACGCAATACCTCCCCGGTCGATAAAGCGGACCCCGCTCAGATCCAGCACCAGGCGCCGGGCTTCCTGCAGACGGCACCAACCCTCCTGCTCCAGCAGATCGACCGCCTTTCTAGACACCCAGCCATCTACTTGTAGCACCACTTCTTCGGCGGACTGAGATCTCAGCGTAAGTCGCAACATCGCCCTTTCCTCTGCCATTTACCGCTTTAATCAGCAAGCTCTATGCCATAAAAAACAACCACCCAAAGCATGCGCTTCAAGTGGTTATTTTTGAGAAAGTTATGAAATATTAGGTTGGTTAATTTTTATCTGGGACAGGCGTCATATATTACACCCTTGAACGATCTATAATACCTTAACTCATTGATTGTAAATGGATTAGAAAAAAAACGCCAGGCGTCATAAATCACGCCTGGCGTCACATATCACTCCGGTGGAATAATGGTGTGCTACTTCCGCCTGATCCCCAGTTTTTTCATGCGGTGCCGTAGCGTGGCCTCATGCATATCCAACAGCACTGCCGCTCCGTGCGGCCCCTTGACGATCCATCCGGTCTGCTCCAGCACCTTCCTTATATAGCGTCGCCCGTGTTCTTCTAAGGATACGATATCCTCCGGGGTCATGAGGTACTCGGCCAACTCTGAGGGGGGCGAGCCGAATTCCAGCGCAAGGTCCTTGACTCCGATCTCCGGCCTCCGACACACCACCACTGCCCGCTGCATGGTGTGCTCCAGTTCCCGCACATTGCCCGGCCAGTGATACGCCCGCAGCAGAGCCAGCGCCTCGGCACTCGGCCCAGTTACTTGCTTACGCACATGCCGGGCCATCCGCTCGGTGAAGTAGGCGGCCAGCAGCTCGATATCCGCTCGGCGCTCCCGCAGGGGCGGCAGCCGCACCGGAAAGACCTGCAGTCGGTAGAAAAGATCCTCGCGGAAGGCCCCCTCCTCGACCATCTGAGGTAAAACCCGGTTGGTCGCCGCCACCACCCGTACATCGGCCGCCAGCGTCTCGGTGCCGCCCACTCGTTCGAAGGTGCCTTCCTCCAACAGCCGCAAAAGCTTCACCTGCGCTTCCAACGTCATATCGCCGATCTCATCGAGAAAGAGGGTACCGCCCGCAGCCAGTTCGACCTTGCCCAGCTTGCGGGTGACCGCGCCGGTAAAGGCCCCCTTCTCGTGGCCGAAGAGTTCACTTTCTACCAGGCTTTCGGGCAGCGCCCCGCAGTTGACCTGGATAAGGGGGTGATTGGTCCGTCCGCTCAATCCGTGCACGGTCCGAGCGGCCAGGCCTTTGCCGGTGCCGGTCTCGCCCAGGATGAGCACGGTCAGGTCAGTGGACGCGACGTCGACCAATTGCGCCTGGGTCTGGCGCAGCGCCGCGCTGCTACCGACAAATTCGCCGGTCCCTCCCGACCGACTCAATGCCTCGCTCAAACCGTCTCGCACCAGATCGGGGTAGATGGCCAACCGCACGGTCGCCGGCTCGGACGGGTTGAGATCCCGGTCGAGAGCCTTGACTTGGAAGGTGTACTCACCCGGCGGGAGATCCTGATAAAAGGCGCGCTGTTGGCGGCCAGCCGGCTGCCAATCGGCCTCATAGCCGTCGAGCCGATAGGTGTAGAGCATGTTCTGCGGGGGCGTGCGGAAACTCAGCCCCTTGCAGTGGAAGCTCAGCGAGCCTACCGGCGCGTTGAGCTTCAGGGATTCCACTGCCCCGTAGATCTGGTCGGCGACCACCTCGACGATGCGCACCCGGGGCGGTGTTGCCGCCGGCGTATAGCGCACGGTCCCGTCGAGGGTAGCCAGGCAGAGACGGCCCGGACGGTCTTCGACCACCCGGTTGACCGGTGCGATGCGGGTGGATGGGACCGTCTGAAAGGTCTGGCCGTCAAAGTGCACCAGGCCGGCATCGGTCCCCAGCCACAAACGGCCCTGGCCATCTTCGCAGAGGCAGCGGATGTTGTTGTTGGGCAGCCCATTTTCGGTGGTGAAATTTTCAAAGGTCTCGCCGTCAAAGCGGCTCAAGCCCCCTCGCGTAGCGATCCACAACTGGCCCTGGCGGTCTTCGACCAGATCGGTGACGGCGTCGTGTACCAGTCCGTCGGTTACCTTCAGGAAGCGGGGCTCTTCCCCCTCTTGCAAACGCCCGAGTCCCTTCCCTGGGCCTTGTCCGCCCCCTATCCCCACCGAAAACCAGGTCACCCCCTGGCGGTCTTCGACCAGGGCAAAAAATCGGGTGCCCAATTTGGGCACCCAGCCCAGGGTATGAAAGGCCCGGCCGTCATAACGGACGATGGAAACGTCGTCGGAAAAACCCGAGCCCGGGTTCCTCACACACCCCAACAGCAAATGGCCGTCGCGGTCTTGGGCCAGTGCGAAAGCGCCGACGCCCTCGGCTATCTCCACGCGCGCAAAGCCCGCTCCATCGTAACACACCAACCCTTTTTCACCACAGAACCATAGCTGCCCTTCCACGTCTTCGTGGATGGCCCAGCAAGGGCCCAACTCCACGCCCAGCGCTTGGAAGCGCTGCCCATCGCAATAACCCACATCTATAGGCTCCGCGGCAGGGTTTGTAAAACTCGTTGCCTTCGAGTCGAACCCCATCCAGACCCGGCCCCGGCGATCCGCCCGCAAGGCGGACGCTGGTCTGCAGGGGAAACCTTCCGCAGCCCCCAGGACCTGGATGCTGTACGGATCGTAGCAACTCACCCCGCCACCCCAGGTGCCAAACCACATCTGCCCTTCGCGGTCCTGGTAGATATGGTTGACCCGATCGTAGACCAGCCCATCGCCCACATCAAAGCGGTGGCAGGAAACCGCCTCCCGGCGGGTCCTGGGGTCATCGCCGCCCTCGCAATAGAGTACCCCTCTTCCATTGGTGGCAAACCATGTGCGCCCCTCTCGGTCGGACTGAATGCGGCGAATCCCGGCCTCGGGGTCGATTGCTGTTGGGTGAAAAGTCCCCCCCTCGAAATGCCAGACTCTGGTCGGTTCTTCCTGGGCGGCATCGCTGACCCATAGCCCGCCCAGGGGATCGCGGCCCAACGCCCCGGCCGCGCAAATTTCCGCCACGGCGAACTTGGCCAGGCGACCCCCATCGTAGCGTAGCAAATCTTTGTCCCAGCTCCTCAGCCATATAGTGCCCTGTTCATCTTGGTCACAGGTTGTGAACAGCCCCCTTTTCGTCGGATCGTTGCCGTAGAGTTCCCGATAGGCAGGCATCAAATCGCGGTAAGTCCGCCCGTCGTAGTAGCCCAGGACGCCAAATCCGACGAACCACACCCGGTCTTGCCGATCCGCAAAAAGGAAAAACCGTCCGCTTTTCAAGGCACCCTTATCGGCCTCAAAGGCCTGGAAGGTCTGGCCATCATACCAACTCGCCCCCCCCTCGCCCCCGATCCACAGCCGACCTTGCCGATCTTAGGCGTTTCCAATAAAAAAGTCGTTCCATAGGGGCGGTTGGGTTATCTTGGGTTCCCCCAACCAGGAGAATCGCCCATGGGACTGAGTGAAGCCGAGAAAGTTACCTATATCGAAACGGCAC
>WLWI01000347.1_pt1 | contig 48151 bp, 45 predicted proteins | sample 6701501 | NCBI WGS metagenome assembly WLWI01 (sample SAMN12718690, study PRJNA515312) | sponge metagenome | isolation source: marine sponge | host: Mycale hentscheli | place: New Zealand: South Island, Marlborough, Capsize Point | collected 2014-11-01 | reverse complement strand
GATTTCCGCTGGACGGAAAAGCGTCCATTTTCTCGCGTTGATTTGTGCTCAGCCATCAGACAGTCTCCTCATTGTTGGGCGATAAACTAACCCAAACCACTGTCCAATATAACTCTAGGCCGCTATACAAATCGCTGCTGAAGGCGCAAAATTCAGTGCAAGTATCTTTTGCTGATGGCAAAGACGGGGGTATTGGAGCCGTCGTGATCAGGGCGGCCGTGGAGTAAATAAAACGGCAGGGCTAAACGGGGGTATCCGACCCCTGCGCCCAAGCCGTCTCAGTTGTGGAGGAACAAGCATGAATGACCCTCGAGCATTTAGTCTGCGCACCCAACCCGTCCCCCATACCGCCGAGCCCATTCCCGCCCCGATAGTAACGCCAGCAGACGGCGAGCACTTGCAAGGCCCCGCCAGCATAGACCCGCACGCCGAATTGCACGACGAGCAGCTGGTCATTGGCGCACAGGACAATAGCCCCGCCTGTTTCGCCCATGTGGGTCGGGGCCTATTTCGGGACCAAGCCTGCGGCTATCTCCGCTTCCTGGAAATAGGTCACGCCGACCGCGCTTCGGTCCATGCCGTGCTGGAACGGGCCGAAAGCGATTTACACCGGCAGCATGTCCGGCAAATGCGCGTTGGCGCCCCGGGCTATAATTATGGGCCGCCCTTTACCGCCGACGGCTCCATGGCCTTACTGCTATTGCTCCAACGGGGCTACCGAATTGCCTACGGCAACGTCTCCTACCGTCTAGAAGACCCATCAAACTGTCCCAGAACGACCGCACCCGACTTGAACATCGAAGCCGCACCAGAAAGCGGCAACGGCGAATACCCCAATTGCCGTGTCCGCCTGTTGCGCGCCGGCCGCCCCGTCGGCGAAGCCTGGTGTTATTCGGCCTGGCACTACGGCCCTTCCCAATACCCCCAACAGTTGTGCCTTATTGGCGATATCGGCATAGCCCCAGAGGAGCAGGGCCAGGGACTGGGACGCTATCTGTTGGGCGAAACGGTGGCCGAACTGATAAAACTGGGCTATACCCAGATCGGCTTAGGGACGGGAGTGGGTAATGTCCGCGCCAGGATCTTGTATACCAGCATGGGATTCCGCCAAGGCCCAACCGAACATATCCTGATGAAAGACCTGTCGAAAAGCGATACCCACGGCGTCTCCGAAGTGCCGATATACAGATATCCATAGGATTCACCAATGGTAGCGCATGGCCCCGATGCAATCCGCTGGCTAGCCCAAGCCAATGCCGATTCGGTCTTTGCCTATATAAAAAGGGCAGGCGAGCCGGTGCCAAAAGGTATACGCTGGCAGACGCTGAACTTTGACAATGCCCCCCAATACGATGCCAGTCTCAACAACGGAGTAGCCGGTATCGGCCTATTCCTGACCGATTATTACGCGGCTACCGGCAACAGCGAAGCCAGGGATATGGCTTTGGGCGCTCTGCAATGGTGTCTGGGCCAGGGCGAGGCCATCGATGGCGACAGTCTATGCCTTGGCCGCGCCGGAGTGGGTCTGGCCTGGTTGCGCTATGGCCAAATTACCGGACAACAGAAGGCCTTAGAAAAGGCTCGCCGTCTGGGCGACCACCTAGCAAAATCGGCGCTGGGGCCTGTAACCGATTTTTTTGGCGGGGCCGCCGGTATAGGCGTTTTCCTGCTGCGTTTAGGGGAGGCGGCTGAAAACTCAAGGTATTTAGAGGCCGCCGCGAAAATAGGCCGTTGGTTGGACCGCGTTGCCACCCGCGATGAAATAGGCACGCACTGGCCTATTATCCTAGACGATCCCCGATTCACGAGCCCCCATTTGGGCTTTGAAGGCCTAGCCGGCATCGGCCATTTCTTCCTTCTATTGTACGAAAAAACAGCTGACAGCCGTTGGGCGCATCTAGGACGATCTGTTTTAACAACGCTCTCCCACCTTTCAATACCGCAACAGGGCGGTATAAACTGGCCCGAGCAAGCCCAAGGGGATACGGTGAAATGCCAGTGGTGCCACGGGGCCCCGGGAATCGGCTTATTCTTTTTGCAGGCCTATAGAATCTTTGCCGATCCCGCCCTTTTGGTGACAGCCGCGGCGGCCGGCGAAGCGACCTACGCCCTTGGGGATATCCGCCACAATCCCAGTCAGTGCCATGGTTTATCGGGCAATGCCGAATTGTTTATCGAACTTTATGCAGCGTCCGGCGATCCAATTTGGTTGCAACGCAGCCACGACTTTGCCGTATTGGCCTCGGCCTACCGCCAGGAGACCGAAGACGGAGATATCTGGCAGGCGGACGAGCCCGGTTGTTACTCGCCGGACTTCCTTTGTGGGGCCGCCGGTACAGGGCATTTTTTTCTCCGTCTCGCCTATCCCGACCGCATTGAAATGCCGCTTTGCTCGCCGCGCTGACAGGACCGGCAAACTACCGCCCTTTTGCCGCTTCGGCCAAGCCCGATATTCCTTGACAAGATCCATCGGCTTGAGGTGTTTTTCCAGGCTCGCCCAGAAACCCGCAACAGGGCCCGGTCCGCCTTATCACGGTCCAGGTCCATCGGCAAAAAGGAAGCAACGTGGATACCGTACAAGATGGAACTACAGAGCTATACACCCTGCGCCACGCCACCCCCGCCGCCAGCGATCTGCCCAACCGCGCCCGCCCGCTCAGCGAACTAGGCCAACAACAGGCCCGGACTTTGGGCCCGTATCTTGCGTCACTGGGATTGACAGCCGTGTATACCAGCCCTTTCCAAAGGGCCGTCGCTTCGGTCGAGCCTTTTTGTCAAAAGGCCGGTCTAACCCCCATTGTGCGCGAAGATTTGGGCGAAAGCGGCGCCGACGAAGAATTGCCCCAAGTCCGCCAGCGCCTAATCGGAGCACTGACCTCCATAGCCCAGGCGCACCCCGGACAACGAGTCCTGGCCTGCACCCACGGCGGCTGTCTGTGGGGCACAATTTCCCACTTCGACGCCAACTTCGGCTACCAAGACTACCGCCGCATTGGCACGCCCGACATGCGCCGAATTGTCTTTACCGCAGGAACGCCCCGGTTAGACCCCAATTTCATCTTCGCCATGCCAACGGACCAATAGACGCGCCATCACTTTGCCGAACCGCACCACAACCCAGTTTTAGGAGCGACTCCATGTTATCCCTACCTATCGACGAACGCCTCGACCAGTACCGCCATCAGGGCTACACTATTTTTGAGCGCCTCTACGACGAGGCCACCATGGCGGCCTGGCGACGGGAACAGGACCGCCTCGAAGAAACTTCCCTGGCACCCTACGCCCCCCAGCGCACCACTTGGTTCGGCAATATGTTAGAGCGCTCGCCGCAGTTGATGTGGCCCGCCGTTTCGCATCCGGATGTACTGGACTTTATGGAAGCGGTGGTCGGCCCCCTGGTGCAATTGGACAATCTGACCCTGGCGGCCTTTCCCACCATGGACGCCGAAGAGGCCGCCGGCAAAGCCAGCGGTTGGCACCGCGACCGCTGGGGGCGCATGCCCAACGGTTCCTACGAACGCCCCCTGGCCCTAAACGCCATTTGCTACCTGCAGGACCTCGACGACGCCTACGGTCCTCTGCGCATTGTGCCGCAATCGCATATCAAACCCGTCGCTATCGCCCCCGAGGCCATCGGCCTGCCTCACCCCGACGAGGAGTTGATCCATCTCAAGGCCGGCGACGTCATCCTCACCCACAACAGCCTGCTGCATTCGGGCACCCCCAATACCTCGGGCAATAAGCGTTATTTCTTCAGCGTCTATTACAATATTTCCTGGCTTAAGTACACCGACACTTTTGACGGGCCCAATTGCCGCCAGCTCGTCGACTGGGCCCGCCGCCGCCAAGACCACCGCGCCTTGCGCCTATTGGGCCAGGACGACCATTTACAGGCCCGCGGCAACAGCGGTTTCCAGGAGCCCGACCAACAGCGCTGGCAACAGTGGAGCGCCGCCGACCGGGAAGTCCTTAAAGAAGATTGACGTCGGGCCCCCCTCTGGCCAAGTTAATGGACACTCCTCCACAGCCTTCCAACCGACGAGGTCCCCATGAGCCAGCGCCCCAATATCCTCTTTATCGTCTCCGACCAGATGGTCGCCGCCCTCACCGGAGCCTACGGCCACCCTGTGGTGCAGACCCCGCACCTCAATCGCCTCGCCGCCGAGGGCGTGCGCTTCGACTCGGCCTATACCCCTTTCCCGCTGTGCTCGCCGGGTCGCGCCTGTTTTATGACCGGCCGCCACGCCTCCAATATTGGCGCCTGGGACAACGGCGCCCTCCTCAAAGCCGACCAGCCGACCTTTGCCCACTACCTTAGCGAAGCCGGCTACGACGCCGTCTTGTCGGGCAAAATGCACTTTGTCGGCCCCGAGCAGCAACACGGTTTCCGCCAGCGTCTGACCACCGATATCTATTCGTCCGATTTCACCTGGGTCAAACCCGAATGGATCGCCATCAAAGAGGCGAAGGGCGAAAATTGCGAAGCGGTGATGGCCGACCGCAGCAGCTATAACGCCGGCGGCTATACCGGCGACGGCGTACAAATAAACAACTGGCATAACGCCCTCTCCTACGACGAAGAAACCCATTTCCGCGCCCTCGAATACCTGCGCGCCCAAGGACGCCGTCAGGGCGACCCCTTTCTCCTATGCGCCTCGTATCACCACCCGCACGAGCCCTTCCATCCGCCGCAGGAATACTGGGATATGTACGAAGGGGCCGACATCGCGATACCGGAATTCCCCGCCAATCTCGACGATACCTACTCTCTGCTCGACCAAAACCTCAACGCCTACCACGGCACCCGCCGCTTTAACCTGCGCGACCCCGACGGGCTCTACCGCCTGCGCCGCGCCTATTACGGTCTAGTCACCTATATGGACCGCAAAGTCGGCGAATTACTCGACGCCCTCGACGAGACCGGACAGGCCGATAATACCGTGGTCGTCTTTGCCTCGGACCACGGCGATATGCTGTGCGAAAAGGAAATGGTGCAGAAGCGCTGCTTTTACGAATGGTCGGCCCGGGTGCCCCTTATCGCCCGTTTTCCCGACAAGTGGAAAGCCGGCGCTATCTGCAATACGCCGGTCAATCTGATCGACCTATTGCCCACGTTCTGCGAACTGGCCAACGCCCCCACCGCCCTGCCCTACGACGGCGACAGCCTGTTGGGCATTATCGATGGCAACGATGCCGACAGACCCACCTTTGTCCAGGCTCACGAGGCCGTCGGCGTGCCCTGCATTATGGTGCGCCAGGGCCCCTACAAATACAATTATATCCACGGCCACGCCGCTCAGCTTTTTAACCTGGACGAAGATCCGGGCGAATGGAAAAATCTGTGCGGCAATCCGGCCCACGCAAAAATGGAACAAGCACTGCGCAAGTTGGTCCTCGACCAATTCGATCCCGATATCATGGCCAGCGAAAATCTCGAAAGCCTGCACCGCCGCCGCCTCATCCGCGACGTTATGGTCGATCAGGGCCGCACCTGGTGTCACTTTCCGCAATTCAATTACCGCAAAGGGGCGTCGGACCAGTATCTGGGATAAATCAACTTCTCCATCTGACTCTTGGTGGAATTTTATCCACGAGCTGAAAAACAAACCCGGAAGAACTATGCCTCCAGTAGCGCAAAACCCCTCGCCCATGGTGGAATATACACGCCGTCATGAGCGCCTAGCAGAAAAAACGCCGGCCGGACAATGCTATTCTCTCGAAGGGATCCTCGACCGCCCCGTCGAAGTATACGTGCCGAAAAATACTACCCCTCCATTCGACCTGCTCATCCACTTCCACGGCGCCGCCTTTGTCGCCCGCCATGCCGCCGACCAAGCCCCCAATCCTCTGATAACAGCAACGGCCAACCTGGGCGCTGGCAGCGCTGTCTACGAAAAGCCTTTCGCCCAAATAGATACGCTGGCACACCTATTGACGGCGATAGAAGCACAGGTTGGTCCCTGGAAACACTTATGGCTGAGTGGGTTTTCCGCCGGCTACGGCGCCCTGCGGGCCATTTTATCGCAGCAAAAATACGCCGACCAGGTTGACGGCATACTAATATTGGACGGCCTCCACACCGGCTATACACCGCCCCATACGCCCCTGGCCCAAAAAGGCACTTTGGAAGAAGGCGAATTGGCGCCCTTTGTCGCCTATGCCCAGCGCGCCCTAACCGGCGACAAGGCCATGCTGCTGATCCATTCGGAAGTCTTCCCCGGGACTTTTGCCAGCACCACCGAAACCGCCGATTACCTGGCGCAAAAACTGGCCCTACAACGCCAAGCCCTATTGGCTTGGGGGCCCCTTGGGATGCAGCAGCTAAGCCAGGCGCAACAGGGTCGCCTGCAACTGATGGGCTACGCCGGCAATTCGGCCCCCGACCATATGGACCACCTGCACGCCCTGCCCCACTTTACCACCACCCTACAGGATCTGTAGCGCGCCTGCAGTCAGAATCAAGTGTCCATTCAGTACAGCAAAACGAAATCCCACGCGGCCAATACAACCTCCACATCCGTCCCCTGCCCCTCTGCCAACCACCGCTGCAACGCCCTGCGCACCAAGCCATTGTAGATCGACTCCAGCTCGGGCGCGGCCAATTGGCCACCGCCTTGGCCATAGCCTTCCAGCAAAGCGCGCACTTCTTTCTCCCCAACCCCGGGCAGCCCCCCCAGAATATCGCCGTGGTCGGCGGCCTTGGGCCCCAGACCGACTTCGTCCCAATCAATCATATACAGATTGTCGCCATCGATCAGGAAATTCTCGCTGCTTAAATCGCCGTGGACAATGCGCCAATCGAAAAAATCGCGCAGAGCCGGATCCTGCGTCCGGGCGAAAAACACATTGAGCCGCCGCTGCTCGGCCCCGGTCTTGGCCGCTGCGAGCAATTGGGCGTGAAACTGTTGGGTGGCCTGGTAGCCGCGCTGGCGGAAAACCCCGATATAGGTCGATTTATTGAGCAGGTACGTATCGATCTCTGCGCCAATGCTGTGGAACTGGGCAATGAGCTCTCCGGCGCGGCGCAAATTCTCCGCCGTGCCGGTCAAATGAACTCCCGGCACCTGTCGCTGGATTTCGCAATAATGCCATTCTCTATCCGGACTCTCAATTAGCGTCGCTCCCGAAGGCGCCGCCAACAAAGCCGGCACCGGCAAACCATTCGCCAGTAATTCTCGCTGCAAGCGCTGCGTCTCGAAGAGCGAACGGGCTCCTCGTTGTTCTATATGGCGACCTTTGACCAGATGCGCCACGCCGTCCAACCAGAACCGCGCCAGCAGATCGGACTCGCCGTAGGGCCAAGGCTCCAATTCGATTGAGTGATCAATGCCAAACCGGGCCAATATCTGCCGCACGGCCGCTTCGGGAAACGATGCTGTATCCTGGGACGATGAATCGATATCCGACATAAGCCATAGACCTCAAAGTAATGTTGGCAAGGGGCGTATTTATATACCCGCAGGGATGCACCTGGATTATACAACCTCCTCATTATCCCTAACGACGATCCTGGCTTCACTTGCCGCAGCGCAGACGGCGGCCTCACCTGGAGTGGAAAGCAACCCTTTCCCACCTTGCCCGACGGACGCGTCACCTATCGCCACGGTACGGTATTGGTAGAAGACGAAACACTGTCGGGCATTTTTATGGTTGAAGGGGGGCCAGACAAATCCGGCTGGAGCGCCGGTTCGCTACTCAGGCGCAGTCGCGACGGCGGCCGCACCTGGAACGAGGGCATCTGGCTGCCGCCCCAATGGCAAACCTCCGAAGGCTCGTTGGCCCGGGCCAACGACGGCGCCTTAGTGGTCTCGTTGCGCACCGCCCAGGCCCCGGACATGCCCAGCTATTGCGACCACTGGCGCCGCATCACCACCGCTCGTTCGCTAGATGAGGGACTGACCTGGACCGACCACCAAGTGCACTTCGACTACGGCAAAGTGCACAGCGGTCTGCTGATCTTGGATAACGGCGACATCCTCATGACCTACGCCGTCCGCATGGGCGAATTGGACGGCCAGATCTACCACGGCATAGAAGCCGTGCTCAGCCGCGACCACGGCAAAACCTGGGATTGGGCGCGGCGCTTCATCCTTTTCCGCTGGGCCATGCACCAGTCGATGCACAGTCCAGTATCAGTGCAATTGGCCGACGGCCGCACCCTTACCGTCTTCCTCTTCCACTACGACGCGCCCTGGGATAAGGGCAGCTTCAGTGCTGCTGTGCTGGGTATGACGGGGGTGGTAATCTGGTCGCCGGAGGATGCTAATGCCGCACTCGCCCGTTAAACTACAAGGCTACTCACTGCCTGATCAATTTGTTCCAATTCCCCCGCCGCCAACCGCCAGCCCACCGCACCGCAATTCTCTTCGAGGTGTGTCACTGTATCGGGACCGATAATGGGCAGGGCAATCTCCTGGCACAACAACCAATTGATCGCCACCTGGGCCACGCTCTTACCGCGCTGCCGACCAATCTGACCAAGAGTCTCTATCAGCACCCGGTAAGCCGCCAATTTAGCCGGCGTATCCAAGCCATAGCGGTCGTACAGGAATTCATTGGCAGCCCTGTCAGTCCCCGCAAACAAACCGGCCCCCAACGGACTGAAACCCATAATGGCGATCTTATTGGCCGCGCAATACGACCTTACTTCATCGCCCAGATCGCGCTGAACCAAGTTGTAGTGAATCTGGTTCGATAGCACCTTGGAACCGGTCGCCGCCGCAGTGCTTTCCTCCAATTGGGCGGTAGTATAACGCGATACGCCGATATACCGCACCACACCCTGCTGCACCAACCGTTCGGCCCGTTCCATGGCATCGCCGGCCGAATAGTGCGGCGCCTCCTCGTAGCCTTCGTAGCCGCTGTTGCATACCGCATGACAGCGACAGGGCAAAAGCTCCAGCAAATCAATATAGTCCGTTTGCAACCGGGCCAGCCGGGTCTCCAAATCTTGAGTCAAAGGTGGATCCTGCTTGACCGCCAGCACCACGTCCTGACGCCGTCCTTTGACAACCCGCCCCACCACCTCTTCGGTCACCACCCCTTTGCGGATATAGCCACCGGTATCAAAAATATTAATCCCCAGATCCAGCGCCCGGTCAATCACCCGGGGCATCTCCGCGACCAACTCGCCCCGGAAAGCCGTACCCAAGACAATAGACGAAACGCGCAGTTGGCTGTCGCCTAACAATCTGTATTCCATGCTATACTTCGATCTTGGCCAGGTAAATACTGGTCTTGCCCTCGTGCGACGAATAGTAGCTCATCCACAATAGTCCCTCGTGCTCGACCATACCCGGATAACTGCAATCGCCGCCGCTGGGCAGCAACAACACCGGCTCGTAGCTGCTGCGAGTCATGCGCGCCAGGACCGTGCCGGGCTCGTCTTTGTAGCGCCCCCGCGCCGAAGCCCACAGTGCACCGTCGCTGCAGCGAATAAAATTGGGCCCGCCCATGCCCTGGCCGATGCGCGTCCATTGCCAATGGGTATAGGGCGGCGGGCTGGTGCCGATCCAATCGGGTCTGGTCAGGGCGATCATCTCGCCGTCGGGCATCACCCGCAGAGTCGTCTCACTAGCCGTCCAAATATTGTCGGGCAAGATAAATTCGGTAATCCAGCGCCAGTCGAGTCCGTCGTCGCTGGCATAGAGCATGCCCCGGCGCGGATTGGAGCCCTCGCCCAGCTTGGAGACGCTATAGGCCGTGCCCTGGTGCCAGGTGGCCCGCCACAGCCAGTGGTCCTCGGCCAGCACTTTTTGCGGCTGAGTCCAACTGTAACCATCGGCGGAAAAAGCTATGCGCGGCGAGCGCGTAAGGTATTCAGAACCAGCGTAAAAGCTGGCCCCAGCCACCAGCATTAAACGGCCGTCGGGCATTACCGACAGCTTGGGGTCGCGCAGATCCACCCCCTCCTCCTCCAGCACCGCCGCACTTGCCCAATCGTCGCCGTTGTCCGAGCAAATGACACGCACCGTGCCCAGACTGCCGCTTTCGCCGTGGTCAGCCGCCTCGCGAAAAGTGCACCACCAGCCCCCGGCAAAACGCACCAGATCGGTAAAGGCGTTATGGGTCCCTGCATCCCAAATTTTATCTACGGCCACCAGCCGCGGCGCAGCCCCTTGTCCGCTATCGCCTGGCACCATTTATTGCTCCCCTCTGTCGGTCTGATACGCAGCAATCATGCGGGCGATCCAATCGGGCCGACCGCTGGAAAATTCATCGGCGCCCATATCGGCCATGTGGCGGAACAGCGCGTAGGCCTCGTCGTAGGGCAGATTGTCGCGGAAACCGCAACGTATATCCAGACCATTTTGGCGGGCGTCAGCCAGATATTCGGGCGTGGCCGCCTGCGGCCAGACAATCAGCAATCCGGCCCCAAAGTCGGCGCAAATCTGGGCCGCGTCAAAGGGTTTGGGCTCGACCAGGAAATAAGCCGTCTCCAACTGGGGCACCAACTGCCGCCCCTCCAATAGGGAATCCTCGTCAAAACTGGATAAAGTGCACTTATCGACCACCCCGGCGGCCTCAATCTGTCGCACTGTTTGGGCGGCTATATCGTTGTCTTTCAGTTCGACCAGCATCCGCGTACGGCCCTGCATAAGCTCGATAGCCTCGGCAAAAGTAGGAATCTGCTGGTTGCCGCTTTTGAGCCCTTTGAGTTGCTCCAGGGTCATATCGCGCACGGCCCCCGCCCCATTGCTGGTGCGATCGACGGTAGCATCGTGGATAACGACCAGGTGGCCGTCTTTGCTCTGCCTGAGATCAAATTCAACGCGGTAGGCGCCCATCTCAATGGCCTTCTCAAAAGCGGCCAGAGTATTTTCGGGGGCGTGGCACATGGCGCCGCGGTGGGCGCCAATGCGGAGTGTTGGCATGCTGCGACTCGTTTCTCAAAAAGGCTTTTTTGAGGACATCCGTTTCGGGGATTTTTTTGCGGCCGACTCTTTTGCACCGGTCGTAGCCCATAGCCCCAGGCATTGACCCGAATCGTCTCGGCCGTGGCTAAGGGCTCGTCGGTGTAGCCTTTCTCGTCGATGAGCTGCTGACGGACCGGGGCCGCACTCATGCGCGTATAGCGACGCGTGGTCTGGAAGGTCGGATCCGTTTGGCTGTAGTCATCCACCGGCGTTTGAATATCGGCCCGCAAGTGGGGTAGATGCACTTCGGCCGCTTTGCGGCCTCGAGCGGAAACGCATCGTGACGACGAATGCTACGGGCTAATTCATGCAACCCTTTACGAATCGTATGGTGTCCCCGGCCCAGCGTTGGCCGCCGCGACCCAGACTTTGGACCACGCGAGCCATGGATAGGCGACGGTCGTTGCCTTTAGGCCTCTGGGTTCGATATAAGTGATCTTCTCGGCTTCACGCACCTGCATGGCTATCCTCCTGGTTGGATAGCTAAAATAAAACAAACCTATGACTGGGGCTATTTAAAAACTGCAAAACCCTAAAGGCAGCAGGGAACGGACCTGACCGACCAATATAGTAAAAGACTTCATCGGCGAATCCCCGCAGGGCGATGATATGACCTGTGTGGCAGTGCGCTTGGAGTAGCTTACCGGATTCCAGACGATCTTGTTCTGACACCGGCGCAATTGCGTCCGCCTCTGCCCAAAGCCAGAGCGGCCCAACGACTTGACTAAAGCCATTGGGCCGCTATTCTGCCACTACCGGGTGACCCGCAGCGAATGCTTCGCGGGCACCCGCCGCGTGCTGTCCGATTATAGAAGCGCGTCCGCACCGACAACGATCAAACCGGTACCAAGGCTTCTATGAACTGCTGCAGCCCAGCAGCCATTTGCGCCCGTGCCGCCGCCCCTGACACCACCATATCGACCGCCGTCAACGAGGTGTGGATCTGGCCACGGCACGGCAGGTGGCGCACTTCCACCCCGGCCGCGGCCAGGGCCCGGGCGTACGCGTCTCCCTCATCCCTCAGCGGATCAAACTGACAGGTAACCACCACGGCCGGCGGCAAGTGAGCCAGGTTGTCGGCCCGCAGCGGCGAGGCTTTGGGGTCCAACCGCTGGGCCGGATCGGCGTAGTGGTCCCAAAACCACTGCATCAACGGCGTGGTCAGCACGTAGCCGTCCGCATTCTCTATATAAGAACTGCGCGAAAAATCGCAGTCGACCACCGGTGTGACCAGCAATTGGCCTGAAATTTCGGGTCCCCCTGTATCGCGGGCCATCTGGCAAACCACCGCGGCGACATTGGCCCCGGCGCTCCATCCGGCCACGGCGAGCTGCCCCGGGATCCCGCCCAGATCGGCGGCGTACTCGGCGATCCACTGCAACGCCGCCATACCATCGTCGGGTGCCGCCGGGAAGCGGGCCTCGGGCGCGTGGCGGTAGTCGACCGAAATAACAATCGCCTCGGAGCGCACGCACAGGTCGCGACAGAACGGGTCGTCGGAATCATGACCGCCCAGCACCCAGCCGCCGCCATGGAAATAGACCACCATCGGGTGCGGCCCCGGACTGGCGGGCCGGTACAAGCGGTAAGCTAGCTCACCGGCCGCCCCGGGAAGCACGCCGTCCTCTATCTGGTCCACCTCCGGCCCGGGGGGCCGGTCGACGGCCATGGAAACGATAAATTCCCGCGCCTCCGCTACCGACATAGTCTCCATCGGCGGCTGCTCAAGACTTTCAAGGAAAGCCAGTACCATCGAGACATCGGGTTGCAGCGGCCGAATGACGCCGTCGTTGAGGCGACTTTCCGCCGGTCCCTCCAGGGCGAAGCCTAAGTAGTCTTTTTGCACCACTTCGTCGCAGACGGTCCGGTAGGTATCGACGCCCCCGATATACGGGAGGAATACCCGCGGCTTGCCCGGCACGTTGGCGCCCATATACCAGGACTTGGTCTTGGGGAATAGCGTCAAATCGCCGAAATCGTTGACGTGTTGCACCCAGCCCTCCTCTGCCGCTTCGGTGGCTTCGATGGTCTCCAAGCCCTCACGGCGCTGGTGCTGGATACAGTCGCAGATCCACTCGACGTGCTGCTCGATGGAGACCGTCATATTGGACAGCACCGACGGACTGCCCGGCCCGGTGACGGTAAAAAAATTAGGGAAACCGGCCACCGTAAGGCCCAAGTAGGTTTTGGGGCCCTCGGCCCATTTATCGCGCAACTGAAGGCCTTGGCGCCCGGCGATATCGACGGCGACGATAGCCCCGGTCATGGCGTCAAAACCGGTGGCGAAGACAAGAGCGTCCAAGCCAAACGACGCGGCGCTGGTGTCGATGCCCTGTTCGGTGATGCGGGCGATCGGTGTTTTGCGCAAGTCGACCAACCGCACATGCGGCAAATTGAAGGTCTGGTAGTAATTGCTGTCCAGGCACGGCCGCTTGGTGCCCCACGGGTGATCGTAGGGACAGAGCGCCTCGGCGGTTTCGGGATCGTCGACTGCCGCGCGGATCTTATTGCGGACAAACTCGGCCAGCGTCTCGTTGGCCGCCGGGTTGATATACATATCGTTGAAGGCCAAATAAAACGGCACCAACTCGCCCCGTTCCCACAGGCTTTCGTAAAGGGCATGGCGTTCCTCTTGGGAGATCTGCAGGGCACCCTGCCCGCTGGGTTCCAACGGCACTCCGGCCTGCGACCGCCGTGCCGCCTCACGGTACTTTTCCCGGCCGTTGGCAAGGGCGGCCAGGTCCTCGGGGGCGACCGGTCCGTTGTGGGCCGGAATCGAGAAATTCGGCGTGCGCTGGAACACGGTCAGCTCGGCGGCCTGCTCGGCAATAATCGGGATCGACTGGATACCGGACGAGCCGGTGCCCACGACCCCCACCCGCATACCGGTGAAATCGACGCCTTCGTGCGGCCAGCGGCTGGTGAAATAGGTCGCCCCGGCAAAACGGTCGGCCCCTTCGATATCCAGCGTCTTCGGCTGCGACAGGCAACCGGTGGCCATCACGTAATACCGGCAGCGGACCTCCTGCCCACTATCGATGCGCAGACGCCACAGCGACGCATCGTCATCCCAGGCCGCGCTCTCCACCCGCCTGCAGAATTCGATATCGGTGCGCAGCTCGAACCTGTCGGCCACGTGCTGGAGATAGCGCAGGATCTCCGGCTGGGTGGCGTATTTCTCCGACCACTGCCATTCTTTTTCCAGTTCGGCATCAAAGCTGTAGGAATAGTCTATGGTCTTGATATCGCACCGGGCCCCCGGGTAGCGGTTCCAGTACCAGGTGCCGCCGACGTCATCGGCCGCTTCCAATACCTTGGTCGAAAATCCCATCTTCCGCAGTCGATGCAACAGATACAAGCCGGCAAAACCGGCTCCTGCCACCACCACGTCCACATCCGGTTGGCCGAAGAAACGATTTGCCGTTCCATTTTTAGTTGGCATGATGCTCCCTTTCGTATAGAGCGACGTGCGATTATACAGCAATTGTCGTAGACATAGGTATAGCGTTATTGATTACTACCAATCAGTGGAATACCATTAGCCAAGCCCTTTGGGCGGGTCGGCTGGAAGGAGGCAGTGATGTCTGAGGCCTCGAAGAGGCCGAGTTTACTGCCGCCTGGAAGCCGGCCCGCCCAAAGGGCACCGAAACATAACCGTTCCCTTTGCAGACAGCAGCAGACACTAGACACGCTCACCCCGCCGGCGCAATATTCTGGTTCATCCGAAACATATTCGCCGGATCATACTTCCTCTTCAGCGCCGCCAAACGCGCCAAACCCTCCGGCCCGTACGCGGCCCGCAGCCGCTCGTGCCCCTCGTCATCAGGTCGGTCCATATAGTTGGTATAAACCCCGCCGGCCCACGGCTGCAGCGCCTGCGACAAATCCCGCACCCATTGCCGGCCCCCCTCGTCCTGGTCTGCCTCTTCCCACAGGCCGAAGACACTGCAATTGAACGGATAGCCGCGATCGCCAAAAGCGGTGGCATCACTGGGCACCCGACCCATCGCCCCGCCCAGGGTCTCCCAGACCACATGGGTATACGGCGACGGCGCCGTTTGGTAGTGGTCGACGACCACATCGACCAGGTCGTCGCTCAGCTGGCGCAGATAATTCGATTTCCAATAATTGCGCATACCCGGCGGATTGATGGCATCGGCGAGATTCTGCACGACTTTGTACGGACAGGGCCCGAGCATATCGACGAGAATGGGCCTGAGATCGCGGAAGGGCCGCAAGAGCTTTTCGCCCGCCTGCAGCGGTCCCGAATAGCAAAATACCAGGCCGACCATCGGGCCCGCCTCCGGATGCGTGGCCACTGCCGCGGCCGCCCCCAATTCCTCCGGGGCCGCGGCGCTGATCTCGCGATAGAGTCTCAGTACCTCCTGCGTGGCATCAATGGGATAGGCGATCATACCGCCGTAAATCTGCTCGAGCGGATGGACGAGGGATTCGAAGGAGGTGACAATGCCGAAATTGCCGCCGCCCCCGCGCAGCCCCCAGAACAGATCGGCGTTGTCGTCGGCGCTGGCAGTGACCAATTCCCCCGCCGCTGTAACCACATCGGCCGAAATGAGGTTGTCGCAGGCCAGCCCGTGCTTGCGCATGAGATAACCGAGCCCGCCGCCCAGGGTGTAGCCGCCGACTCCGGTCGTCGGCGCCACCCCGCCCGTGGTGGCCAGCCCCAAGGCCTGGGTTTCGTGGTCGACATCGCCCCAGGTCGCCCCCCCTGCGCAGCGAAGAGTCATCGCCTGCGGATCGACACGGACGCCGTTCATGCCCGCCAAATTTGTCATCACGCCGCCCTGGCAGGCCGAAAAGCCGGCGACGCTGTGGCCGCCGCCGCGGACGGAGAATAGCAGGTCGTGATCGCGGCACAAATTGACCGCCGCCATGACATCGGCCGGACCGCTGGCGTTCACGACCAGGGCGGGGCGGCGGTCGATCATGCCGTTGTGCAGGGTGCGGGCCTGCTCGTAGCCGTCATCGGCGCCGAATAATAGCCGTCCGTGCAAGCTGGCCTGGAAAGCCTCCAAGACCTGGCAATCCAGTGTGGTATCCCCACCCGCCTGTGTGGCAACGCGCAATTCTTCCATTTTGATATCCCTTTCACTTCCCGTCTTTTATCGAGCCCCAACCGCCCCTTATGCCCGCTTGAAAGTCGAGAAACGCACGCCGCTCTCCGGCTCCACATCCTCGACCACGACCTCGAATCCGAGATGGCCGTAAAATGAGACATTTTGCGGGTTCGCCGTTTCCAAATAGCAGGGTACCCCATCCTGGTCGGCCCGCTCCAATACCTTCCGCACCAGACTAGTGCCGATCCCCCGGCCCTGCTGGTCGGGTTCGACGCCGAGGAGCATCAGATACCAGTGCGGCTCTGGCATATCGCGTTTGTGGAATTGCTCGATATGGTCGAGGACCTGGAACATCCGCCCCGTCGCCCCTTCGCCTATCTTGGCCGGCAACTCTTCAAAACCGGCCGCTGCCATATGGTCCGGCACCATCTCGGTATGGGCCGGCGGGAAACACAGGGCGACCCCTTTGGCGGCTGCGGCGGTAGTCCAGACTTGACCAGCCAGCAATGCATAGGTCGCAAAAGTGGCGAATACGCCTGGCATACGCTGCACCCGTTCCTCTTCATCGGGGATCATGTACTGGGCTATTGGATCCTCGTGAAAGGCTCGGGCGAGGATACGGGCAACTTGCGGCAGTTGTGCTTGAGTCAATGGGGTAATCTCGTATTTCTCGCGGAACTCCTGCGACATGGCGCAAATCCTTTCGTTGTTGGTGGCGGTACTTCGCAATTGCATTTCCCCCTCCTTTCGCTCGCACTTGCAGTAAAGACGCCCCCCGTCGATTTAGCCGCCGACGGGGATTGTCGGTATTTAGCCCATTTCGATATCCTAGGCCTCGGCCAGCACAGCGCCCAACTGCTGCAACATCCCGGCACTATCCCAGTGTACCCACTCCTCGGCGATCTTGCCCTTTTCCAGCCGCAAAAAAGTTTGGCCCGTCGTACGCACCTGCTTTCCCGTCGGCGCCACGCCCATCAATTCTCCCTGATGGGTGCCACTGCCGGACCAGCGGATGGCGACGGTCTCGCCCTTGTCGCCGGCGGCGATGATCTCTTCGATATCCAGTTGCAAATCGGGGAAGGCCGCACGGTACATCGCGGCTACTTCCCTGAAGCCGTCGAGACCCTGTATGTCTTCGGGGGCGGCCGGGTCGTGGCGTACGTAATCGGGGGCGATATACTGCTCGGCCGCGTCGAGATCGCCCCCGTTCCACACCTTGTCGATAAATTGCCGCATCGCTGCCCGGGCGATCTGCTGGTACAGGGCCGGTATTTTCCAACAGGCCCACGGCTCTTCGATAATCTTGCCGTCTTCGATGAGCCAGGTCGCCACGCCGGTTACTTCCAGCTTTTCGCCCGTAGGGGCAAAGCCGTCCGCGCCCTCCTCGGTATGCGTGCCGGTGAAGGTCGAATAGAGGACGACCTTATCGCCCTCGGCGACCATATCGACTATGGTCCGGCGCAAATCCGAACCACCTTGATGATTTGTTTCGATCATTTGCTTGTAGCCAGCGGGTCCCTTGGGATCCAAGCCGCCACCCCGCTTGCGCACGTTGGGATGGATGATCTGGTCCAGCACCTCGTACTTGCACTCATTCCACAGCTCCTCGACGTAGCGGCGCAAGACGGCTTTGTTTTTTTGGAGGGTATCCATGGGTCAGCTCCTCTTTGGCGTGGATGGAACTTCTTGCACTCGCCCGGGCTTTGCAAGGTGCGTGCCAAAGAGATTAAAATAAACCTTAAGTGTTTATTTATTAAAGATTTGAAAAAAGAAAAGGCAATTGCAGAGGAATGTAAGTGCTTTTACAGAGCGTACATTTTTTTACACCTGATGTACGCTTATTTACAGCTCGAACGACGGGCGCCGTTCAAGAAACGGGGATCAATCCATGTATTGGAAGTGGCCGTCCTTTGAAAAGGGATTGTCCAAGACAATCTTATTTAGTAAGATCATTATTAGTAATACTCTTATTTCTATAGGAATAACTTATGCGCGTTACCACCAAAGGCCAGGTCACCATTCCCCAGCCCATTCGGGAAAAGATGGGGATCGCCCCCCACAGCGAGGTCGATTTCGTCGAGGAAGACGGCCGCGTCTACCTGGTTAAGAAAACTAGCCCCGCCCCGCAGAGCCGGTTCCGCCGCTTCCGCGGCATTGCCACGGTTAAAATGTCCACCGAGGAAATAATGGCCCTCACCCGGGGCGCCTAATGCAACCCCTGCTGGTCGATGCCAATATCATCATCGATCTGTTCACCGACGATCCGCGCTGGGGCGCTTGGTCCCAGGCCGCCTTAGATCAGTACAGCGCGACCCACAATCTGTGTATCAACGCGGTCGTATACGCCGAAATCTCCATCGGCTTCGCCCGCATCGAAGAATTGGAACAAGCCATCATAGAAATGGGCTTGCCGTTGCGGCCCATACCCCGGGAAGCCCTCTTTTTGGCTGGCAAAACCTTCCTGCAGTACCGCCGGGCCGGCGGCGACAGACAATCGCCGTTGCCCGATTTCTTTATCGGCGCCCACGCCGCTGTAGAGACAATGCCTTTACTGACCCGGGATGCGGCCCGTTTTAAAACCTACTTCCCCGCGCTAAAAGTTATCCATCCCGCCTAGTCGACCCATTCAAAATTCTATCTGGTCCAACCGCTTCACCTTGGCAAACCAGCTCCCCAGCACCGTATTGTGGTAGTCGATCTTGGCGGCGGCGCTCAACGGCTCGCCGTCCCAGGTCGTATGGCAATCGCCCACCAGGGTGATCTCGTAGCCCAGGCTGAAAGCCCGCCGCACCGTTGTATCGACGCAATACTCGGTCTGCAACCCAGCGACGATAAGCTTGCCGATCCCCTTACCCAGCAGCACTTCCTCCAAATCCGTTTCGTGGAAGGCGTCGGGGTTGTGCTTTTGCACCACCTCATCACCCGGCTGCGGCACTATCAGCGGATGAATCGGCCAGCCGTCCGTACCCGGCTCGTCCGGATCACCGGGGCCGCCGCAATGCTGGATATAGACGATGGGCATAGCCGCAGCTCGACACTGGTCGACCAAGGTGCAGATTCGCGCTAAAAGAGCCTGGCCGTCATAGGCCGGTTCACTATCAGTGAAGCTCCCCGCTTGTATATCAATGACTAGCAGGGCGGTATTATCGCTCATCACTTTCCCTTCCTTTGATTTGCCCCCAAGAAGCATGTCTTACAGATGTCGCCGCCTCCAACACCGGCGACCAATCGGGATCGCGGCCTTGGCTAAGGGCTCTTTTTTCACCGTCGGCGGCAAATTCGATCATCCCGTCGCGTTGATGAATCTGCGTCGCCATTATCTGCATCATTCCGTCGCGCACATAGACCAATTCCTGGCCGTCGGGCGACCAGGACGGGTCCAGACCGCCTTCGCCCAGCGTCAAATTGGTGGCCTGTTGGGTATAGGGCCCGGACATCCAGATATCGCCCTCAGCGTCAAAGGCAAGGAGGCCGGTCGCCGGGGCCCAATCTATATTGCGCGCATTGAAAGACAGGGGACTCGAAGCCAGGACATCGGAAAAGCCATAGACGCCCAATGCCGTGGGCCGCTCGAAAAGCAGACCGGGCAGGGCCACTCTGATATACAGCAATTCACTAGCGCCCTGGATGGGGTACCTGGCGCTGGCATTGCCGTTGGTAAGATCCATCCGGCGCGGCTCCATAGAATCTATTTCCAGCAGCCAGATATCCCCAGTGGCAAAAACGACGCCCGGTTCCGACTGAAAGACGAGGGTATCCCGGCTTCGGTGCAACCAGGAGGGGTGGCTAAATTCGACCGCTTTGTCGCCGATGACCATATTGGTCAGACGCCGGGCACCGCTGCCGTCGGCTTGCATCAGCCAAATATCGGCGCGGCCCTCGCGGTTGGAGACAAAAGCCAGTTCGGCACCACCGGGCGACCAAGCGGGTTGTAAATCGAGCCCCGGATGGTCCGTCAGTCGCTTCAGGTTATCGCCATGGGGACTGACAGTATAAATCTCGGCATTGCCCTCACGGTCGGAGACAAAGGCAATACGACTCTGGGCACGGAGATCGCCCGCCGCGAGCAGGGCCAAACACCAGATTAGGATCGCACCATGGCCGTTGCCACCACCTGTCCTCAACTCAGCCACCGGCCCCTGGGCCCCATTCGTCGCGGTCGTGGGCGAAGAGCACGCGGCTCGGCGCAAGCGCTTTCAGCCGCTCGATGCTCGCCGTACCGATCTGCTGCTGCTCCGGCTCCCAACTTCCCCTGCCCTCTTCGAAGCCAGCCGCCGATTCGGCCGCCTGCCCCGCCAGAATCACTACGCCTTGGGGGCTGTCCAGCAGCAACGATTGGTGCCCCAGGGTATGGCCGGGCGTCGACACAATGCGCACATCGGGCCAAATCGCGTGCTCGCTGTCCACTTCCTCCAATCGGGCCCCTTGGTAGTCGAACCACCCGTCCACCGTATACCCCGGGGTCCGCGCCTGGGCCAATTCCGTGCGCTGCACCAGGATCGGCGCGTGCGGGAATAAGTGGTTGCCGCCGCAGTGGTCGAAGTGCAAGTGGCAGTTGACGACCACGTCGATACCGCCGACTGCCACGTTCTGCTCGGCCAACAGGGCCGGTACATCGAACCGGGTGGGCCGATACACCGCGTCGAGCCCGTCGTGCGGCGGCCCCAATCCCGTATCGAACAACAGCACGCCGCTGTCGGCCTTGACCAGGTACGCGTAATTCGAGATTACGGTATTGGGCGTTGGGTGCGAATCAGGCGTCACCACACTGGAAACATGCAAGCGGACGATCTCCATACCCCCTCCATTACGGCGGATCGACCGGCACCGCCTGCCGTTTGGCAATAATCGGATCGTAGGTAAAGCCCTTGGTCTGCTCGCAGAATTGGGCCCGCACCTTTTTCATCAGCCCGGCGTCGCCGCACAAATCCACCGCCGAGCCGGCAAAAATCTTTGCCGCCTGTAATAAAGCCCGCCCGGCAAAGGGCATTAGCGCCTGGGCCGCCATATCGCGGTGGTGCCCCGGGGTGCCCTTGGTATAGCAGGCCACCTGGAAGCGACCCAGCGGCGCCAACCACGAGACATTATCCTCGTCGGTAGATCCCCGCATCTGGCTGCCGCTGCCCTTTTCCACTGCACCGTCGAATATGCCGTCGTACCCTAGTTCCTTCACCCGTTTCTTATCGGCGGCAGACGCCTTGGGCGGCCCGAACAGTTCCACATTCTGCCGTACCGCCTCGCACATGGGGTCACTGGGCAAGCGCGGGTAGACCGCTGTAATGCGGCTCCATTTCATTTTGGTGTCGGTGGCCTGGGCGGCTCCCCGGGCACAGGCGGTGAGCCGGTCGCGCACTTCGTCGACCTGGTCGCGGTCCTTACCCCGCACGAAGTACCAAATTTTGGCGTAGGCCGGCACCACGTTGGGCGCATCGCCGCCGTTTCTGATGACCGAGTGGATGCGGACGTTTTCGGGGACGTGCTCGCGCAGGTAATTGGCGGCGATATCGGTCAGCATCACCCCATCCAACGCACTGCGGCCGGTATGGGCGCTGGCCCCGTGCGCGGTGCGGCCGAAAAATTCGTAGACCACCGAATCCAACGACGAGCCACCGGCGTTATTGACCCCCGTACTGTCGGCCGGGTGCCAGGCCAGACAGGCGTCGATATCGCGGAACGCCCCGTCGCGGGCCATATATACCTTGCCGGCCAGGGTCTCTTCGGCCGGGCAGCCGTAGTAGACGATTTTTCCTTTTAGTTTATTCTGCTGCAAAACCTCTTTGGCGGCGACCGCACCTGCGGCCGGGGCTACGCCCAGTAGATTATGGCCTCAGCCATGGCCCCACTGGCCCTCCCCGCCGCCGCAATTGGGCAGGGCGTCGTACTCGCCCAGCATACCGACGACGGGCTTGCCCGCTCCCCAACTGGCGCGGAAAGCCGTGGGAATATTCTTGAAGGGAAACTCAACAGCAAAGCCCTGGTTTTCCAGATAGGCGGCCAAGGCCCGCGACGATTCGATCTCGCGAAAGGGCCGCTCGGCCCAGGCGTGGATCTGGCGCGATAATTGCAAAGCCAAGTTGGCCTGACCGTCAACGGCCTGCTGGATCTGCTTTTTTTTGGCGGCTGGTTGCATAGATACTTAGCTCCCCAAATACAGGTAAAGTAGGACTGAAAAGATCTTGCCAGAGACTATAGACTATTTCCGTGCGCCAGTCTATTTACGGCCCCTTAAAAAGCGCTGAAAATTCAGCGGTGCTAAATTTTCAGCGCTAAAAATCCACCGTTTTAAGGCTGTAAAGGCCCCAATTCCCTTGGTGCTGCTGCACTCTGGCGAAAATCGTGTTTTGCCACCCCTTGTGATGGCTATATATTCCCACAATACCCTGCGTCTTTTCCTGTCTTATGCCAGTCGTGTCGATAAATACCTTGAATTTATCGTGGTTGGGGGGTATCCTGGAGCGGATTCCGTTCGCCCCGGGTACCCGCCCCGAAGGGGTGGGCGGGTCGAAACGGCCTCGGAGGCCGAAGGCCGAGAATGAGCCCCAGGATACCCCCCAACCACACTTTCCGGACGTTTCAAAACGCAATCCGAATTAGTCGAAAACAGCCCCTATGCCTGCGTCCCAACCCGCCCCTTCTACCCCACGCCTGTTGCGACGCTCCATCTTTACCAAGCAACTCACCTTTTTCCTGCTCCTCATCCTGCTTATCTCCGGGGTTTCCAGCGTCCTTTTTTTCACCGCCGCACGCCAGCACCTAGAAGGAGAGATCGGCCAAAAACTGCAATATATCGCCCGCATTGCCGCCCACAGCGCCCCCTTTGACCGCCTCTACTTGGTCCAGACCGGCGATGACCAGTCGCGCCTGGTATTGCGCCTAAAAGTAAAACTGGGGCAGATCCAGCAGGCCACCGGCGTGCGCAATATCTTCGCTTTCCGCCCCGATAAAGTCTCCCTACTCGATCTGGCCCCCAATGTCCCCATTGGCACGGCCTACCAACTGGGGCATTTCACCCCCGGCTTCCTCGAGCAATTGCGCCAGGGCAACTCGATCCATACCCCCGGCTACGATGGGGCCGGCGACGAAACCGTCATTTCGGCTTTTGCGCCCGTTATAGACGAGGAAGGCAACCTGTTCGCCGTTATCGGTGTCGATGCCGGGGCCGCCGACGCCATTATAGAGCAGCTGCGCACCCGCCAGTACTGGCTGACCTTTGCCTGCGTCGGCGGCGCCGTCCTACTGGCCCTGTTCCTGGCCCGCAGCATTACCTCGCCCATCCGCCAGATCGCCCATACCGCCGACCAGTTGGGCCGCGGCCAGTACGAGGCCCGCGTCCAGGTCCTGTCCCAGGACGAAGTGGGCACCCTGGCCGAGGCCATCAACCGCATGGCTGAAGAGGTGCGCAACCGCGACGCCGCCCTCAAGGAGATGGCCGCCAGCGTCGCCCACGAGATTCGCAACCCGCTCAATTCGATCAAATTGCTCATTGCCCTGCTCGACGAGGAATTGGGTCCGGACAAACAACCGGCGCAAATATCGGTCATGGAGACCCTGCACTACGAAATTGGCAAACTCAATAGCTTTATCACCGAATACCTCACCTTTGCCCGCCCCATCACCCTTATCCGCGACCAGGTCGAACCGGCTTCTCTGGTGGCCAGCGTGCGCGATTTGGCCACCGTCCACGCCCAGGAAGGCCAGGTCGACCTGGATACCCGCATTGCCGCCGACTTGGCGACGATCTCGGTTGACCGCATGCGCCTGGAACAGACCCTGCTCAACTTGGTGCTCAACGCCGTCCAGGCCTGTGCAGGCAGCGGCCGGGTGGTATTGAGCACCGGCCCGGGCACCGAGGGTGGCATCTATTTTGCGGTAGAAGACACCGGACCGGGCATTAGCGAAGATGCCTGGCCACAATTATTTGAGCCTTTCTTCACTACCAAAATGGAAGGGACGGGCCTGGGGCTGGCCAACGCCCGCAAAATAGTCGAAGAACACCAAGGCCGTATCGACGCCGCAAACCGTCCCCAGGGCGGGGCCCGCTTCGTCGTCCACTTGCCCGCCGCCCTTCTATCCACCCCTTAGAGGATCTCTCATGGCCCGCATTCTTCTAGTCGACGACAATAAAACCACCACCCTGACCCTAAGCGCCCTTGCCCAGCGCTGGGGACATGAGACGTCGACTGCCTTTAACGGCCTGGAAGCCCTCGATATTCTCACCGCCGAGCCCGTCGATATTCTGGTGACGGATTTGCGCATGCCGCAAATGGACGGTATGGAATTGCTGCGCCAGGTGCGCAGCCGCTGGCCCGAAGTGGTGGTCATTGTCGTCACCGCCTTTGGCCGCGTTGAGAACGCGGTTGAGGCCATGCAACTGGGCGCTTTCGACTTTTTGACCAAGCCCTACGACAATAACGAACTGAAAGTGAAATTCGAACGCGCCGCCGCCCAGCGCGATATGGTCCGCAAATTAGAGCGCATGAACGCCCGCATCGCCTCCATGGAAGACCAGGCCGGCCCCGAGACCATTATCGGTTCAAGTCCGCCCATGCAGCAGACCTTTGAGGATATCCGCAAAGCCGGGCCCACCGATTCCACCGTCCTCATCCTGGGCGAGAGCGGTACCGGCAAGGAATTGGTCGCCCGCGCCCTCCACGACCAGAGTCCGCGCCGCGACCACCCCTTTATCCCGGTCCACTGCGCCGCCTACGCCCCGGGCGTGCTGGAAAGCGAACTATTCGGCCACGAAAAAGGTGCCTTCACCGGGGCTATAGCCCGCAAAATCGGCCGTCTGGAACTGGCCGACCAGGGCACCCTGTTCCTCGACGAAATAGGCGACATCCCTCTCGATATCCAGGTGAAGCTGCTGCGCGTCTTGCAGGAGCGCCAGTACGAGCGGGTCGGCGGCACCCAGACCCTGGCCCTGGACAGCCGCATCGTTGCCGCCACCAACCAGGACCTGGAAACAGCGATCAAGCAGGGCAGTTTCCGCGAGGATCTGTATTACCGTCTCAACGTTTTCTCCACCACCCTGCCGGCCCTGCGCCAGCGCAAAGAGGATATCCCCGCCCTGGTCCAGGCCTTCTGCCGCCGCCAGGCCACCCAGCGCAACCAATCCCAGGCCGGCTTGTCCCAGGACGCTCTGCAGATTATGCTGGCCTACGACTGGCCCGGCAATGTGCGCGAATTGCAAAACGTCATTGAGAGGGCCACCATTCTGGCCGATGGGGGCCCCATCCAGCCCCAACACCTGCCCGTAGCCCTCGATACCGGGCAGGCCGCCCACGTCGCCTTGCCCCAGGAAGACGTCGATTTCGACGAAGAAATGGAGCGCTTCGAGCGTCGCCTGATCCTGCACGCCTACGAGCAATCCGACCGGGTCAAAGCCCGCACCGCCCATAGGCTGGGTATTGACCGCAACCGCCTGCGCTACAAACTGAAAAAATACGGCATCGACGATTGAACCGGCTCCTTATCCTATTTCTTAGCGCCGCTCTTTGGGCGAGTGGGACGGCAGCCCAAGTGCCGGCCGATTCCACCATTGTGCCGGTAGCAGTGGCAACCGACTCCACCGCTGATTCGCTGCGGACGGACCCGTTGCGCCCCTGGCTCAAGTGGAAGGACCTGGGACGCGCCATTGCCCTCAGGCCGCTGGACGGTCCCACCGATATCATGGAAAAAACGGAGATCATCCAGGATCGGCTAGATGCCCTAGAAGAAGCCAAGTCCCCCCTCCAAGGCTCGTTGCAACACCCTGCCGAGCGCCTGGCCGCCATTGAAATCCAGCTAGAAGTACTCCAAGACCTGGCCCAACTGCAGCGCGGCGGCGATCTGGAATTGCAGCAGCGCCTGCACGATATGCGCGCCGATCGCCGCCGTCTGGAACAGGCCATGCGCCCTTATTGGGCGGCTCTGGCCGATCTGCAACGTGAAATCGACCGCCTCAACGAATTGCTGCGGCACTATCAGAGCCGCGCCGCCGATCTGCGCCGCAAAGAGGAGATAATCCGTTGAAAGTCCGCCTCCTATACCGGGGCCTCGTGCTGTTGTGGGGGACCTGCCTCCCCCTGCTGGCCCAAGCCGACCCGCCCAAGTCTTGGCGCCTGGACGGAGCCGTGGGACTGCGGGCCAAATACAATTCCAACCTGGACCTACGGGAAGGCCAGACCCGCGACTCGGCCATTGGCGAAGCTGTTGCCGATATCGATCTGGGGCGCAACTGGCAACAACGCTGGTGGCTCGATCTGGCCTTTTCCAGCCGCGCCGACTTCCACGCCGATCAACCGGACGACAATTGGTATTTCAACCGCGGCCATCTGGCCCTGGCCCGCACCCAGGGCGCCAATACCTACGCTCTGTCGAGCGAATGGCGCCACTTCACCGTGCCCGGGGCCGATACCTTCGACTTTATCCGCCACACCGGCCTCTTGACCTACAAGCGCGATCTGGACCAGCGTTGGCAGATCCAGTTAGGCTACCAGAATATCAATACCCAATACCTGGAAAGTCCGGATCTCGACTATGTAGTCAACGGCGGTCTGCTGCAAATCCGCACCCGTTGGACCCCCTTCTTTTCCACTTATTTCGCCTACGACACCCAATACTACAAAGGCAATGCCGACCCCCAGAACGACATCCTCTTGGCCTCTCCGGACGAGGGCAAGCGCCAGACCGGTCGCTTCGGCTTTGACTGGTTGATCTCGCCGCGCCATATCCTCTCCGGTACCGGCACCGTCCAGACCGACGCCACCGAGACCGGGCTGCAGGAAATAGGGGAATTCGAGGGGTTTGAAGATTCGCTCGAGGACGACGCCGAATTCGATTTCTTCAAACTAAAGAGCACCCTGCTCTACACCTTCCGCCCCACCAACCGCCTTACCCTGACGGCTTACCAAGAGTGGATCTACCGCGATTTTGAGGACGAGATCAAGGTCGAGCTGATCGACGGCGAACAAGACGACGAAAACGACGACATCGACATCGACGATTTGCCCGTCGGTGCCGAAGAAGCCCGCGACGAGGACGAATTCTACCTGCCGTTCAAAGGGCGCAGCGACGCCTCGCTGTTGTCGTCGCTGTACGGCAAATACCGCTGGACCGATTCGCTAGCCCTCAAATTCCGCTATCTCCTGCGGGTCAACCGGTCGAGCGCGGCGGGTCTGGACTATATCGACCATATTGTCTTTTTCGGGCCGGAGTACAGTTTTTGACGGATAGAATCCAATAATTCGGGGGCGGCAATGCGGCGGATACTAGTTTGCGGGATGGTCATCGGGGCCTTGACGGGTTGCGAATCAAAAGACTCTCCTATGCGCGCTGAAGACCTGGGCAATGGACCAAGCTCAGAAACATCTAATTCTTTAGCCGAGGACATCAACCAGTATCGCCTGGAACAAGGGCTGCAAGCCATTCCTGTTTCGGTATCGTTGACAAAAGTCGCCCAAGCGCATGTAGCCGATTCAGAACAGAACAGCTTCAGTAACGGCTGTAATCTCCACAGTTGGTCAGACCAAGGAGACTGGACCCCCTGTTGTTATACAAACGACCATGCCCAGGCTCAGTGTATGTGGGATAAACCGAGAGAAATTTCTGGCGGAGTCTATAGCGGCAACGGATTTGAGATTTCCGCCTATAATAGCCGGATGATAACACCACAAGGGGCCTTAGAAGGATGGCAGGGAAGTAGCGGCCATCACAATGTCATTCTCAACAGGGACATATGGGCTGACAGTAATTGGCAAGCTATGGGTGCAGCCGTATCCACCCATTATGCGGTTGTCTGGTTTGGAATGGAATCCGATCCGGCTGGCTCGCCGTAATTTCTCCGCTATTTCATCGCCGGTCTTAGAACCCCAGATCTAGAGGCGTCAACTATTGCCTCTGCGGTACCCCTTACTCCTCGCATCTATAGTCAAAAAATCCCGTTGGCGGACATCCACCAACGGGATTTTTTGCACCGATATACTCCTGTGCAATAGTTGGGTTGAAGGCTAATACCGTCTGTCGAATAATGCTGAATTTTGCGCCCTGCTAATTTATCAGCGCTGACAATTTAACACCCAAATCCTGTTTGCAGCCCTCTACCCGCCCCCGTCCCCCCGCCAACACGCTTTAACCCTCTTTAACACCTTCTTCTGGTGTCTTCCAAGTCCATTTTGCGCCTAAATCGACGGCCATTGCCTGATACCGTCCCTGGCATGCGCTTTGCTAAATCTCTGTCGTAACCGTGCAGCGTTGCAGCGGCGATCTAGACAAGGGCTCCAGACTCTGTCCGAGCCACCTTTGCAACGGATCTTGGAAGGAACTGAGGTCGGGTCACGGTTATAAAACAGCAAGCGGTGAGCGCAACCGGACGATTAGAGCAATCGCCTCTTGCAAAACTCAGAGGAGTGGGCATACCACTCCCAAAAACCTACCAAGGAGAACATCATGACCCGATTCAACCACGCCCGTCTATTCGTTATGGCCGCAAGTCTTTTCGCCTTTTGCCTGGGTACTGTATCGACCAGCTTTGCCGATGAAGATGTCGCTGTCGAGGACCTGCCCCAAGCCGTAGTAGACGCGGCCGAAGCAACCGTGCCCGGGGGTGAAATAGTCGAAGCCGAAGTCGAGACCGAGGGCGATACCCAGGTATACGAAGTCGAAGTCATCATGGACGGTACGGTCACTGAGATCGAGATCGACGAGAATGGCCTGGTCCTTGAAGTGGAGACAGAAAACGATGACGACGATGACGACGACGACGACGATGACGACGACGACGATGACAATGATGATGATGATGATGACGAGGGTGATGACGATAATGACGACTAAACGCCCCTTATTACCCGTCCTTCCACTGCGCTAAACGACGAGAGACCGTATGGGCAACTGCCGCAATATTAAACTGGCAATCCTTGCCCTGAGCTTCCTCTGCGGCGTCCAGGGCGGGGTTGCCCAGGAAACGGGCATGGCTCAATTCGTCCAATCGGGTAAGTTCCGCGTCCAGGTGGCCCAACAGCGTGTCGACAGTCTTAAAACCGCGCTGTTGGGGCGCTTCTTCTCCGGGCAATCGGAGGGCACCGACTCGGCCTGGGGCCGCTATGCCGGCCTGTTCCAAATTGGCGCTTCGACCGACGCGGCGCGGCTGGCCCTGCCGATGCCCTTGCGCTTTGGCTCCGGGGCCCGTTGGAAGCTGCTGATCGAACCGCTGGCCGGAGCCCAATTCGAACGACGGCAAAACCGCGGCGGCAGCGGCTTTGGCCGACTGAAAGTTGCCTTTAGCGGCCGGTTGTTAAACGAGGGCCTGTTGTCGCCGTCTCTCAATATATCGGCGCGGACCAATATAGCCACCGGTAAGGACAATCCATTGGGGCCGGGCCGTGGCGATTTTTGGGCACGCCTTGTAGCAGCAAAAACCGTTGCCCGCTTCAGCCTGCAGGCCCGCTCGACTTACCGCCAACAGAGCCTATTGGCCCGTGAGCGCCACGAAGTCGCACGCGCCGAACTAAGCGGCACTTTGTCTGGCGCCTTTCAGGCGGCCAAACGCTGCCAACTCTATGGCGAACTAGCCGGCACCGCCCGGCTTGTTCGCCTGGATACCAGGCGCCGCAAACCCGGTATAGTCAGCACGCTTGGGGTGGCCTTTGCGCCCCACCCGCAAGTCTTGTGCAACGCCGCCGTGCGCTACCGCAGCGATCATACCTATTCGCTGCAGCCAGAGGCGACCATCCGGTTCTAAGCCGCATCCAAAGGCGATCCTATGTCAAAACTGGATTTGCTGCCGGACAATACTGTAAGGAGGCTCGCCACAGCACGGACTTCAGCGTGATGAGATGCTAAAAAGTTAGCAGGTGCTCAATTTTCAGCGCTGAAAAATAGCCTTAGTAGCTCGATAAAGAGCGCCCAACTTGGGCGCCCTCCCCCCTTGCGGCGGTCCTTTTCTCTAAGGATCGCCGTTTCTGTGTCTGTCCATCGGGAAAATTTAAGCAATGCGTTCGTGGCATGGATATTGCGCACTTGTAACACAAAAGATACCAATGCCGCTAAAAAAACACCCAATGGGAGGGAACCGATGGACAAAGAGAGCGATTTTTTCAGTACCAGCTCGCCCCTGTTATATGGAAAGTCAATTGGCCGGGGTTTCGGCTGGGCGCATTGCTACTGGCCCAACTTTTCCTACCCCAGATTCGTTTCTAACCCTCGCCTTGCAAACAGCTCGCCCTAAGGAGAAAAAAATGGACCACATCAATTCGTTTCCCACCACGAGCCAGCCGCCGCACAAATCGGGCTGGCGCAATTGGACGGCAATCGCCCTGCTTCCCACTCTCCTCACGGCTCAACCGGGTCTGGCCCAGGACAAAGAAGCGGACGCCGCAGAGCCACCTGTTCAATTGGCAGCAGCCCTGCAGGACGACAAACCCTCTATGGCATCCAAAACGGTCGAGTCCGACGAGGAGGACAACGCCCCCGAGGTATCGGGCTATATCCAATTTCATTTTAACCAGCCTATTGGCGGTAGCAACAAAAACCGTTTCCGCATCCAACGGGCCCGCGTCACCCTCGAAGGCGATGTCAACGACAAAATATCCTACGAATTGGATATCGACCCCCGAGCCCCCGAGCACGCCGGCCTTTTGCGGGACGCTTTTTTCAATATTGAATACCGTCCCAACCACACCCTGCGCCTGGGGCAACACAAAGCCAAATTTGGCTTTATCAACCAGCGCTCGTCGAGCCGACTGTACATTGTCAACCGGCCCGAAATGGCCGATGCCCTGGCCCGCGGGATAAATCTGCGCGATATCGGCGCCACCTTATTGGGCGAACACCCCATGAGCCAAAACGTCAACATTGATTACGCCTTCTCCCTGGTCAACGGGGCGGGCATGAACGCCCAAAACGACAACAACAAAAAGAAAAATTATTCCGGCCGGATCGGCCTGGAGCGCAAGGGTAAAGGCACGGATTGGAGTCTGGGGGTTTCCGGGGCTATCGGCGATATCTTTGAGGCCAAGAGCAATCCTGAATTTGCCCCGGGGTATTTTCTCGACTTCAAGCGCGTGGGGGCGGACCTGGTAGTCAACCACAAATCCTTTGAACTCAACAGCGAATTCGCTATTGGCCGCCACAAAGAGTTGGGCGTCAGCGAAACCATGCACGGCTACTATCTGACCCTAATTGGCAAACCCTCCGGTCCCATTGGCCCCGTCCTCAGCTACGATTCAATCGATACGACCGAGGATATCCGGGTGACGGTGGGGGCCTATCACGGCAAACCCAATGCGCCCTTTCGCTTCCTGGTCAATTACGAATTCCGAGGCTCGGCCACTGAGGGCCGGTTGTATCTGTGGAATCTGGTCCGCTTCTAGAAGCAGTTTCATAATTCCATTTGCTCGCGGCCGCCGCGCCAAGAAATTACTTATGCGACTAAAGCAACCGCTGACGTATCGGCTCTACAAAATGAGCCGCTCCACCGGCCTCCTCTGCAGTCTGCCCCTACTGCTGGCCGTGACCTGGTACGCCTGGTCGACCTTTGCCCAAATCGACCGCTATAGCCGCGTCGCCGAGGAACAGGTCCCCTGGAGCCTGGAATTATTCCAGCTGGCCCTGCACGACGAATTGGTGCGCGACTTGCGGCGTCTCACCTTGCCAGAACCGCCCCAGGACAGTCCCTTGCCCACCTTTGCCCTGTCCCTTACCAGAGACCATTTCGACGCCCTCAACCAGCAGCTCTACAGCGATCAAGAGCGCACTTATGTAAAGGGGTATGTGCAGTCGGATGGAATCATCCACCCCATCCGACTGCGCTACCGGGGCAGCAAGCCCTGGCATTGGTTGGGGACGCAAAAATCGATGAAATTGCGCCTCGATATTGGCGACCTGATAGACGGCACGCGGGTATTCAATTTGCTCAACGACCCCACCCCCTTTGGCCTGGAGGACCAGATCGTCCTTGACCTGGCCCGCCAGCTGGATCTGTTGGCCCCCGAATACCATCCGGTCCGGGTCCGACTCAACAACAGCGACCTGGGCACTTTTCGCTATGCCGCCCAACCGGTCGAGGGCTTGTTGCGCCGGGGGCGCCGCATGTCGGGAGCCCTTTATTCGGGCGATACCGAGCAGATCGATTCGACCCTGCATGTCGGAGGCCTGTTCTTTTCTCGCCAGGGCTGGCAGCAGGTGGCCGTACTGCCGGGGGAAAAAGAGCACGATGAAGCGGCTTTTATCCCTTTAAATGGCCTGCTGGCCGCTGTGCAAAAATATAGCTTTGCCGATTTTGCCGCCTATGCGGACAAGACCATCGACCTGGACCGCTACGCCATCTTCGATGCCCTCGATGTCGCTTTTGGCGGGGCCGAGCACGACTACTTTTCCAACCACAAACTCTATTTCGATGCCTACCGGGGCCGCTTTGAACCGGTGGCCTGGAGTTTTCGCGGTTTTAAACACGAACCCGTCTTCAACCGCATTGACCACCCGCTCCTCATCCGTCTCAAAATGACCCCCCAGTACACGGCCCTACGAGACCGCATCCTCTTCGAGCTACTGCGCGATCAGGCGTCGGTGCCACAGGTGCGCGCCCGGGCCGACCAACTATTTGCGGACATGGCCGCGGACCTGGGCACCGACCCCTATTGGGACGCCTACAAACTGCTGCCGCGGGTCACCCGTTTCCACCGCTTTATGGCGCGCCCCATGTCCACGGCCAAGTGGCTGCTGGCCGCCCGGGCCGAATTGCACGGCTACAACCAGCGGGTGCGCTACTTGCTCGATATCCTGGAACGCCCCGGCGTTAAGGCCCGGGCCCAATCGCTCTCGCCGACCTCGACCCGGGTCGATCTGGTGGTAGATGGACACGCCGCCCAACGGCTGCGCCAAATAAGCGTCTCAGGGCCCTGCGACGGATCCTATCAATGGCGGGCCGACAGCAACGACAATAAGCAACCCGATGCCACCGATCCGGTCTTGGCCCTAGGTTCGCTGGGCGCCAGCAGCGGCTTAACAGCCTATGCCGATTTATTTCCCGGGACCCGGTTGGTGGCCCGATCCGACCCCAACCCCAAACGCGGCACCGTCCGCGTCGAGTCGGAAGCCCGGACCTATACCTATTTGCTGGATACCCCGTGTCCGCCCGCCCACATAGCCCTGGTCCTGGACAACCAAATAACCGGCGGTTCAATCCGCCTGGCTCTGCCCGTGGAATCCGCACCGACCACAGCACCTCTCCAAGAGCTGCCCGCCGCCAACACGGTCCCCGCCTTTGCGGCCGGACAACGCTCACCGCATATATGGACGTACCCCCAAGCCCCCGCCACCCAGATCGTGCAGTTGGGACCGGGTCTGGTATCCATCCCCCAAACGCGGTTTTTTGCCCCCCATCAGCAAGTTCTGATAGCCGCCGGTACCCGCCTTTCCATGGGCCCCAAGGCCAGCCTGATATTCCACGGGCCGGTCACCGGCCTGGGGACATTAGAAGACCCCATCGTCGTGGAAAGGGCGCAGCTGAACCAACCGTTCGGTGGCATCGCCCTCCAGGGACCCGCCACCGCCGGGTCTCACTTTAAACACTGGCATATCGAAGGGGGCAGCAAAGTGGGCAGCCTGGATATTGACTACCCCAGCCTGTTCAATATCCACGATACCAACAATATTGCCATTGAAGCGACCCGATTGACCGACACCAGCAACGCCGAAGATATCCTCCGGGCCACCTACGTCACAGATATTCGCCTGCACGAAATCGCCATTGACCAAGCTCCCGTTGACGGGGTCGATCTAGAATTCACCGACGGCGAAATAAGGGGATTGCAAATCGTCGGTGCCAAGGACGACTGCCTCGACCTGATGGGGGTTGACCTACTGGTGGTCGACAGTGTCTTCTCGGACTGCGTCAACAACGCCCTGTCCATCGGCGAAGAAAGCCAGTTAAGTGCCCAGGGTTTATTTATTGGCGCCAGCCAAACGGGCATTCTGACCAAGAATAACTCCCACGCCCGCATTACCCGCAGCCTCATCTACCAAACGGCCACGGCCCTCAAGACCAAACGCAAGGATATCTACTATATGGGCCAGAGTCGCATTGGCGCCAGCGATCTATTCGTCGTCTCTTGCCTGCAAACCATTGACGAAGCCCCGGGCAGTCGCATCCAAGCCGGCCAGTTGCGCCAGGCCCTACCCGCCCCGGGCGCCATGGACCATCTGGCGCAAAACGTCCTGGGCCTGCCCGGCTGGAGCGGCCTCGATCTCTACATGGCCCGGCTACGCTCTGGAGTCCACCTATGAATGTCCCCTATCGGGCCAAACCCGGCTTCGGTTTTATCATTTTGGCCGCCACGGCTCTAATAACCGCAGGCTTTTTTATCTGGGGCCTGGGCACACCGCCCCTGGAGCATATCTGGCACATGCAGCTCGAACTGACCTTGGGGGACCGAGACCACCTTTCCACCAGCGAAGAGGAACTGCTCCAGGACGTTTTGAGCCGCTATCCGGGGCTGGCCAACAATATGCTGGAGGATGCCGAGGTTGGAATTATCTCCGCCAATCTAGGGGGCATGGTAGACGGCGGCTACGTCTATCTGGTGCGGCGCACGGCCACAGACCCCAGGCGTTTAGTGGTGAGCAGCCCCACCGGGGTCCAGCTGCAACTGCAGGCAAGTAGCGCCACGGCCGATACCCAAGGCGTGGCAAGCGGGACGGCTCCCTTCGTATGGGCCCTCCCCGACAAGGGACCGTTCCCGCAACTTATAGGCCTGCGTCTGCTGCAGGCAGAAACTACCCCGCCCCCCCTCCAGGACTCTCTAGCCGTTGCCGGGGCGGCCGCCGGACGCCGTTTTCCTCCCATGCAGGTGGAGATACGGGCCGGATCATGATAAAACGCTTTAATCGCTTTGAGCTCAAATATATCGTCAGCGCCGCCCAGGCCGCCGCCTTTCAGCAAGATCTGCTGGCCCATATGCGCCCGGATAGCCACGGCACCGCCGATGGGGCCTATGCCATTACCAGTCTCTACTACGATACCGCCGATCTGGCCTTTATGCGGGCCAAGCGCGAAGGGATCAAATTTCGCCGCAAACTGCGCGTCCGCCGCTACGGCGGCGACCTGGACGAACCCGTTTTTATCGAGATTAAGCAGCGCATCAATCGCACCACCCAAAAGCGCCGCCTGGTCTTGCCGCTGGACCAGGCCTTCGAGCTCTGCGCCGGCCACCGCGCCCCCGACCTGACCGAAGAGGCCGATGCCGCCGTAGCCGGCGAGGTGCTGTTCTTGGCCCAGGGCCTCAATCTGCAGCCCACCTGTATAACCGGCTACCAGCGCACCGCCTTTGTCGGCAGCCAGTACGAGCCGGGCCTGCGCGTCACCTTTGACCGCTCGCTGTGGACCGCACCGGCCAGCTACGGGCTGGACCCGGCCATGCCGAAGTACCCCCTGGCCCCGGATACGGTGCAAGTCATGGAAGTAAAAGCCAACGACGCGGTGCCGCTGTGGCTGGCCAACGCCCTGGCCCGGCACCAATGCCCCCTGCGGCGCTATAGCAAGTACTGCGCCGGGGTCGCCCGTCTCAGCGAATTAGAGCTATTGCCGGTGGCCCAGGTGGCCCTGGCGCGTGAAATGGCGTACAAGAGGAGGCTAGAGAATGGATGAATTGATTAAAGAGATGGAGCGTTTCAAGGACCTGACCAGCGTCTTCACCTTTACCGACGTGGCGATTGTGCTGGCCCTCAGTTTTGCCCTGTCGATGGCCATCGCCTGGGTCTACCGGGCCACCCACGTGGGCACTTCCTACGCCCAGTCCTTTGCCCAGACGCTGGTGATTATGAGCATGGTCACGGCCCTTATCATGCTTATCATCGGCTCCAATATCGCCCGCGCCTTTTCGCTGATCGGCGCCCTCTCGGTCATCCGTTTCCGCAACGCCGTCAAAGAGACCCGCGACGTCGGCTTCATGTTTTTGACCATGGCCATCGGCATGGCCTGCGGCACCCGCTTCTACATGCTGGCCACCTTTGCCACCGCCGTCTTCGCCGCGGTGCTGGGCATCATGTACAAATTGGACGTTTTTAGTAAGCAAGTCGGCGAGCGCCTGTTGCGCGTGCGCTTGCCCCTGGGGCCCGATCCCGAAGAGCTGCTCGAACCCACCTTCCGGCAGTATCTAAGCGAAAACCGGCTGATCGCCGTGGAGACGGTGGCCGGAGGGGCCCTGCAGGAGCAGGTCTATATGGTCATGCTCAAAGACAGCGCCGACCCCCGGGCTTTCCTCGATGCCGTGCGCCAGGCGGCCAACAACAACAAAGTGGCCCTGGTAATAGGCCAACAGGAAGTCGATCTGTAAAAAGACAGCGTGCTCATGCGACCTCTAACTATCGATAATCTGACAGGCGGGAAAGCGCCAATGAGCCCCCACAAACAGATCAACCATCTATTTACAATCGTCCTAGTAGCACTGGTCGTATGGACGGCCCTAGGCTGCGACGGCATTGGGCCTTTCGGCTCGTCCCCAGACGGAACAGACCTCAAACTGGTGGCATCATACCCGCTGGATATCGCCGAATCATCCGGTCTGACCATGGACCCGGCCGGCACTGCTTTATGGGCCATCGGCAGTCGCCAGAAGCGCGTCTTCAAACTCGATCTGGAGGGCCGGGTCCTGGCCGAACTGGCCTATAAAGGGGACGATCCCGAAGGGCTGGTCTTTGATCCGGCCGATTCCACCTTGTGGATCGTCGAGGAACGGCGCCGGGAGATCGTCCAGCTCAACCAGGCCGGTCGGGTATTGGACAAGAAGCGCTTGGACCTGGAGGGCGACAATAATAGCGGTCTGGAGGGCATCTGCTTAGACCGCCAGGGCGCCCTCTACATCCTCAACGAGAAAAACCCCGGCTTATTTCTGCACATGGACGCCGAGTTGTCGATTGCCGCCCAGGATACCCTAGACTTTGCCCGCGATTATTCCGGCATGGCTTACGGAATGGAACAGGACCGCTTCTGGATTTTGAGCGACCAGGATAAACGCCTCTTCGCTCGCGACCGGGCGGGCAATATAACCGCATCCTACAAATTGCCGCTGCCCCAACCCGAAGGTATTGCCGTGGACGAGAAAACCCGCCGCATGTACGTCGTCAGCGATTCAAAACCCACCCTCTACGTCTTTGAGTTTGCCGAATAATTCTGTCCCGTAAATAAAGCTTTGTCCCCAGTGGCTTCCGCGGCCGCTGGGGATTTTGTCTTTGTCGCCCTGTCCGCACCTTGCGGTTGCAAGCTATCTAGGCGAATTTCAACCACAACCCGATGCACCGCATTCGACCCAGAGAGGCGACAACCTTATGGATACCAGCCACCATATCCAGGACTGCTTTGCTCTGCCGGCTGAAAACCACGGCCACCCCGGTAGTATCTCGCGGGTGGTAATGGGACCGGGGGCCAAAGGGCCCGACAGACCGGCCGCCCTCAATACCGAGCGCCTGATTATTCACACCAACGAATACGAGGTCGATGGCCTGTCCGGCGACGGCCACGCCCACCCCGACCAAGAACAGGCCTTTTATATTCTCGAAGGCGATATCGAAGTTGACGTCGGCGAGGAGACCTGCCGACTGGGCCCGGGCGATTGCGTCCTGCTGCCGCGCACCGTCTTCCACAAACACCGCAATATCGGCGACAAACCGCTCAAATTTCTCTTTATCAGCGTCAAATTGGACTGAGGTAGTTTATGAAAATCACCGAGGTCAAAGCCTTTCTGGTCGACCGCTACCTGTTGGTGCGGGTCTATACCGACGAGGGCCTGGTGGGCAACGGCGAAGCCGGCTTGTGGGCCCACCACGGCGCCGTGCATCAGCTGTTGGGCGAGTTGGCCCAGTACTATATAGGTAAAGACCCACTGCGCATGGAACACCACTACCAGGTGGTGACGCGCCAGACCCATTTTATGGGCGCCGCTCTCAGCGCCGCCGTCAGCGCCATAGATATCGCCCTGTGGGATATCCTGGGCAAATCGGTGGGGCTACCGGTCTATCAATTGCTGGGGGGCCGCTGCCGCGACAAGATCAAAGTATTCGCCAATATTCGCGGCAATACCCTGGAAGAAGTGGCCGCCAACGCCCGTGCCCAAGTGGAGCGCGGCTTCCACTGCCTGCGCATGACCCCGTTCTTCCCCGGCTTTGAGGAAAAGACCTCCACCCAAGTAATTACCGAGGCGACGGCCATGGTGCAGACGGCACGCCAGGCCATTGGCGACGGCGTCGATCTGGGACTGGAGATTCACCGCAATCTGCGGCCCGAAGAGGCCATTATTCTGGCGCGCGAATTGGAACCCTTTAAGATACTTTTCTACGAAGACCCCCTGGCGCCGCAGAGCCACGAGGCCATGTCCTATATCGGCAGTCAGGTGCGATTGCCCATGGCCGCCGGCGAGCGGCTGTACAATATCCAGCAATTCAAGGATCTCATCGACCGCCAGGTGGTCAGCCTGATCCGCGCCGATTTGTCCCTGGCCGGCGGCTATTCCCATTGCCGCAAAATTTCCGCCCTGGCCGAAGCCGCCTTCGTGGGTATCTTCCCCCATTTAATGGGCAGTCCGGTCAACAACGCCGCCTTTGCCCATTGGGCCGCCGCCATACCCAATTACGTGGTGATGGAAGAGAATCTGCCACCCGACCCTTTGGGCGAAATTGTCGACGAGCAAATGCCCATAGAAGGAGGCTACCGCCTACTATCGGACAGACCGGGTATTGGCCTTGAAATCCGCGAAGACGTGCTGGACAAGTACCCCCAGAAACAAGTGCCCATCAACGGTTATTTCCACGCCGACGGATCCGTGGCGCATTGATTTAGACGGCTTATTGCGTCCTGCAAATCAAAAAGGAATACCGCTCATCGAGCACCTTGGGTGGGTTGGCTGGAAGTCGGGCAGTGATGTCTGAGGGGCCGCAGGCCCCGAGTTTACTGCCCGCCTGGAAGCCGGCCCACCCAAGGTGCGGCCAAGCAAACCGTAACTTTTGCAGACAAAAATAAAACCCCGAAAACCAGGAGCGACCTAACTTATGCCCCAATCATCCGACTACCAGGTCCGCGCCGTTGGCTGCGACTATAGAGCCAGCGACGAAGAAGTATACCAGGCCCTGGTGCGAGCCACCGAGCCCCTGACCCAAACCTGGGATCGCCTGACCCGGGCCAAGAGCATCGGCATCAAAATCAACCAGGACAAACCCATCGACCGCTGGGTTAAACACGAGGGCCAGCTGCAGCAATTGGTCTGCGAAAAAGTCGTCCGCGCCACCCTGCGCCTGCTGCGCGAGCGGACTACGGCCCACCTGGTCTGCACCGACGTCAGCTTCTACGATATGTACCAGGACACCGACCCCCTGGAGACCGCCACGGCATTGCCCGTACTGCGGGAATTCGACGTCGAATACGTCGTCGGCAGCCAAACCCCGACCAAGGCCTACCCAGTACCGGGCGGCGGCCAGATGTTCAGCCATTACGTATTGCCCACCGCGGCGGTGGAAACCGACGAATTCATTTCTGTCGGCAAGATGAAAAACCACGCCTTTATGGGCATTACCCTGAGCTTGAAAAACCTCTTCGGCCTGATGCCGGGCGAGCCTCGGGGTCATACGCGGACCTACTTTCACCATCTGGTGCGCATGCCCTATATGCTGTCTGACCTGGGCCGCGTCTTCGATCCGGCGCTCAATATTATCGACGGTCTGGTCGGTCAGGCCGGACAGGAGTGGGGCAACGGTCTCGACCAAGGACCGGCGCGGATAGCCAATACCCTGGTGGCCGGCGACCACACCATTGCCACCGACGCCTGCGCCGCCCATCTGATGGGCCACGACCCGCAAAGCGACTGGCTGGTGCCCCCCTTCCACCGCGACCGCAATTCGCTCAAAGCCGCCGCCGAAGGTGGCTTTGGCACGGTCGATCTGCAGCAGATCGATTTCCACTCGGAAGTCGAGGCGCCGGTGGCCGAATTCTACGCCAATTTGACCGACCCCATGGAAATAGTCCACAGCTGGCAGCGCACCACCTGCGAACAGGGCCTGTACTACCGCGATAATCAAGCCGAATTCACCGACCGCTACGCCGGACAGTATATCCTGTTGCAGGAAGGCGAGGTGCGCTGGCACCACCAGGTCAGCGACCTCAAGCAAAGCCGCCGCCGCCTATCGGGCGAAAAACCCGAACAGGCGATGTGGCTCAAATACGTCGATCCAGAGGAAAAAGAAGGCGAGCACTACAATGTCTACGAACGCGGTCTGGAGCGCTTTGACGGCGACCAGGTAAAAGCCGCCTGATCCATCGACGTGCCAGAAGAATCCATCGGGAGTTAGCGCCTAATGGATTCTTCTGATATCCCTACACCTGCCGGTAGCGGGGCCACCCGTCGCGGCCCCGTTTCCATCCCAGCACATCGAGATGGGTGGCGCGGATATTTCTTATATGGCGCTGGTGGGCCTGATATTTCTCGTCTGTAAAAGCGTAGCGCTGAAGGCGTTCCGGGTCCAAGGTCACGCCCAACCCCGGACCGGTAGGTACCGCTAGGAACCCCTGGTCGTAGGCCATTTTGCCGCCCTCGATAATATCGTCTGCCCACTGATTGTAATGGGCGTCGAGGGCGTGCAGCGAAAAGGGCGCCGGTTGGTTGCCCCAGGCGATGTGGTAGGGACTTTCATAGGGGAAAGCGAAGGCGGCAATATGCAGCCGCACCGCCGTGGCCGGACCCAATTCATAGGCGCTGTGCATGCCCAGGCCCAGTCCCATAAAACGGGCCGTATCGTAATAGCGCTTGAGGGCCAGGGGCCCCTCATAGGCATCGGGCGCGGAAATATCGGCCGGTTGGTAGCACCGCAAAAATTGACTGTTGAGCGGGGCGTGCAGGGCCGCATCGCCATAGCGGCCCCGATCCGGGGCGGCGTCCCGACACAGGGGCGGCAACCAGGCGTGGGAGGAAATTGGCACCGAGCTATGTTGCCGCAGGCGATGGCCGGCGCGGAAAATATGGTCGAAATAGCCGCCCACCGGTTCCTCGATCCACTCCAGATGACAATCCTCTACCTCCTTCATAAAGCGCAGGGCCTGGGCTTCGCCCCAGGAGGCGTGGGGGTCGACGCGCAAATCGATGTCGGGCCCTACCGCGGCGCGAATGCGATGCACCAATTCGACATAGCGCTGCGGTTCAAAATCGCACATCGACAATTTTATACTCTGGAAGCCGTGCTGGTCGATGAGGAAGAGGACGTGATCGGGATAGTATTCGTAGGTGACTTCGTGCAGCCCGTCCAGATCGGGGAAGCGGTACCACGTATAGGCCGACAGCGGTATGCGCTGGGCCAACGGCGCCTGCACCCCGCATAAACCATGCAAGTAGCGGCCCAACGGCTGCCCGGCGATTTTTCCGGCCAAATCCCAATAGGCCAGCCCCATATCGGCGCGGATGGAGGGGTCAAAGGGATTTTTCCCCACCACTTTCTCGGCCAATTCCACCGCGTTGGAATTGGCCCCTTCGCTTATGCCCACCAGGCCCTGATCGGTCTCGAATTCGGCCAAGGTGAAGGTCTCGGCCGAGCCGTCCCAGCGCTTGGTGCCGGTCCAGGGCATAAGAACGCGGTGGACCCGCACCTGGCCAATAATATGGCCGGCGGCCAGCCCCTCTTCCTGGACGCGACGGGCCACGGTTAAGGCGGCCGTTTGGGCGCTGCGGTCGAAAGCGGCGATTTCGTCGACGGGGTACATGGGCAACTCGCTAATGGTCAGTGGTCAGATGGACGACAGGTGTTAGAGGGCCAACAACGGACGGCAAAACGGGGGTAGATGATAGGCAAAGTCGAAGATGCAGGCAAATGCCAGGTGCGGTGGAGCCGGCCCGTTCTATTGGGCCTGGTATTGTGCGGGGCCTGGCTCCAAAGCTGCTCGGCAGCCCAACCCGCCGCCGAGGTCGACTGGCGCTATTACGGGGCCGATGCAGCTAGTACCCGATATGCACCACTACCCGAGCTCGGGGCCGAAAATTTCGCCCAACTGCAAGAGGTCTGGCGCTATCGCCCCCCCGATCTGACGCGCAGTAGACAGCGCGACGCCAACCGTGGCACACCGCTGGTGGTAAACGGCGTCCTCTACTACGGCTCGCCGCTCAATATCCTCTGCGCCGTCGACGCGGCCACGGGCCGGGAATTGTGGACCTTTGATCCCGAATCGTGGCGCCAGGGCGGGACTTTTGTCGGCAATATGCGGGGCATTGCCTATTGGACCGACGGTCGCCTCGAAAGGCTGTTTTTCGGCACCGCCAGCGACCGGCTCTACTCGGTCGATGTGGCCACCGGCCAACCCGACCCCGCCTTTGGCCAGGGCGGTTTCGTCGACTTGGCCAAAGGCCTCAGACGGCCGGTAAACCGCGCTAATTACGGCGTCTCCTCGCCGCCCATCGTCTGCCGCGATATCGTCGTTATCGGCTCGTCCATGGTAGACTGGCGCGGCCGCACGCCGCCCCAATACACCAACCCGGGAGACGTGCGCGGTTTCGATGCCCGCAGCGGCCGCCAGGTATGGACCTTCCAGACCATTCCCCAGGCGGGCCAATTCGGCAACGAAACCTGGGAAAACGACGCCTGGCAGACCTACGGGGCCGCCAATGTCTGGGCCGCCATGAGCGCCGACCCCGAATTGGGCCTGGTCTATTTGCCCGTCAGCACCGTCAGCCACGACTTTTACGGCGGCGAACGCCCCGGCGCCAATCTCTTTAGCGAAAGCCTGGTGTGCCTTGAAGCGGCGACCGGCCGCCGGGTCTGGCATTTCCAGCTAGTACACCACGGCCTGTGGGATTACGACCCGCCGGCCCCGCCAATTTTGTTGAATATTGAGGTCGAAGGAAAGCCGGTGCAAGCTGTGGCCCTGGTCACCAAGCAGGCCTTCTGCTATGTCTTCGACCGCGTCAGCGGCCAACCGCTCTGGCCCATTGAAGAACGCCCCGTGCCGCAGTCGGAGGAATTGGGCGAGCGCAGCGCCCCGACCCAACCCTTCCCCACCAAACCAGCCCCTTTTGACCTGCAGGGCATTACCGTCGACGACCTAATCGATTTCACCCCGCAACTGCGGCAGCGGGCCCTGAACGTATTGACATCCTTTGAGCACGGCCCGCTGTATACGCCCCCCAGTCAATGCGGCACCATCGTCATGCCGGGTTTTTTGGGCGGCGCCGATTGGGCTGGAGCCACAGCGCACCCCGACAAAGGCATGCTCTATATCCCCTCGCATACCTTGCCTTCTGTGGTCTGGCTGCAGCCGACCACCCGGGCCGGAGCCTCCTCGCGCTATCGGGCCTGGGGCGACGACGGCAACGCCGCCAGCCTGGGGGACCTGCCCCTGACCAAGCCCCCTTACGGTCGCATCACCGCCATCGATATGCACAGCGGCGAACACGCCTGGATGAAACCGGTGGGACGCGGCCCGGCCGACCATCCGGCCCTGCGCCACTTGGACCTGCCCGATCTGGGGTGGGCCACCCGCACCTTTGCCCTGACCACGCCCGAGTTGCTGATAACCGCCTCCCAAGCCCCCGGCTCGCTGGGAGGTGGCGGCGGTCGCGAACAACCGTTATTGCGCGCCTTCAATCTCAATACCGGCGCCCAGACCGCCCAAGCCGAACTGCCGGCCCACGCCAACGGCGGCCCCATGGCCTACCGCACCGGCGGGAGGGTCTTTATCGTGGTGCCCATCGGCGGGCGCGGCGGTCCGGCCGAACTGGTGGCCTTGAGTCTACCCTAGAGCACTACGCCGCCAAAAGGGGTGTTTTTAAAACCTCTCCCAATTCAATCTCGTAAACCCCTGTTATTTAAAACCATTTTTCCGGCTTATGGGTGCCTCTAAACCAATCCTTAAATATGCGCTTGGAGAGGTATTCTAAGGGGTGGAATCAACGGGCTTTTTACTTGTGACTGTGAACGGAAAGACGCACCTTTAAGTTCGTCATCGAAGCCAGAGCGGACTTCAATGACGAACTTTTGTGTCGCTAATAATCAGTTACAGGAACATGATAAACAAGCATCTGGAATTTCTTCTTGCTTAAGTTCACTTCGTAAGAAAATTGACGAGGATATAGAGTGCCCCAGGAATACAAGACACAGCTGAGCGACTTCGAACAAGATCTGCTGAGGGAACTGCCAGACCGCTATGATTTACAAGGAATACCCTCTTCCTGTGAGAGAATTGTCGTGTGGGGGAAAGAATCGTCATGCGATTTCACATCAATGAATCGCGTTATTTCCTGAAAGAGTGGCCAGATGGTTCGTCCGAGGCAGAACAATTCAATCTTGGCCTGCAAGCCCACCTACTCGAACGAGGGTTTCCGGTTCCCAAGTTATTGACCGCTATCGATGGTGAAAAGTCAGTACAATGGGGAGGGCGGAAAATCAGTTTATACGATTATGTTGGGGAAGCCTATGACCCGGCCCAAGGACAAGAGCAACGAGATGCATGCGCTACAGCATTAGGCGAGTTCCATCGGGTGACAACAGATTTCCCTCTAACTGGAAGTCAGTGGAAAAGCGATCCATCGTTCGGTTTTTCCGAGAGCTTTATAAATGATGCGACAATGAGATTACCCAGCCTTCTCCTTTCTACAGCTAGTAAAAGACGAGTGGCCGGGCATCTACGCGAGTTAGACACGATACTACAAAAGGCCAAGGAGCGTTTGTCCGCTGCCGAATGGTTTGCGTTGCCCCATGTGCCGATTCACGGGGACTTCTGTCAATTCAACAGCCGTTTTAAGAATCACGCATTAGTCGGTGTGGTCGACTGGGACACAGCGCGGCTCGCTCCTCGAATACTGGATGTAGCTCATGCGATGAATATCGCCTTGGGTTGGAGTAGCTCAATAGATTATTACGAAGACTTTAAATGGCAAGATACCGTCGTTCCAAAAGAGAGAGAAATAGTCCATTGGATTACCCAATATCGCCGATTGGCACCGGAGATGACCGACAAAGAGGTGCACCTACTCCCGCTCGTATGCGCCGCCATTTGGCCAGCGCCTTCCAGTGGTTTTGAACCAAAAAATGAGCAAGAAGTAGAGAATTGTGAGATTGCCATAGATTTCATGCGCCATTTTATGGACGAAGCGGATGCAATATCTAAAGCTATCAACTAACGGATGACGTTTTTACTCTGGACAGGATAAGGATCACGTCCTGTAACAGCGGGTTAATGCGGCGCGGCATTCGCCGCTTGGGCTACGCCAACCCGCTACGCGGGTTCATTAACCCACACCACGTTAAACGACATGAATTTTAATACTCAGGAAGGTAGTAGGTCCAGAAATGCAGGGACACCAATTCTGTAAGGCTTTATTTGATGACATTTTCCTACCTGTCTTGCAAGAACGCTTTCCAGACGTTCTTCCTCGCCTCAGTGCAGGGGTCATAGGTAGTGGATCAGATGTTATCGGCGTTGATGACGAATTATCACGGGATCACGATTGGGGTCCAAGTAAATGCCGGTTGTTGCTACCAGAGAAAGATCTTTCTGAGCATGGCTCTGCTATTGCACAAGCGCTTGTAGCGGCACTCCCCGACGAGTTCTTAGGAATCGATATAAATCAGCTACACCCTAAGACGGTAAACGTAAATACGATTGACGCCGCCTATCGAGATACATGTGGATTAACCCATCCACCAGAGACTATTCCAGAATGGGGGTCCACTAATGAAAATGGCCTTTTCTTTGCGGCATCTGGTTTTGTATTATACGACCCATCGGGATCATTAAAACAACGAATGACAGCATTTCAAAATGCCTACTATCCTTCAGATATATGGAAGTGGAAAATAGCGGGAGCCTTGTGGGATATTTGGCATAATGCCGACTACAATTCTTGCCGACGCTTGGCCAAACGAGGCGACGGAGTGGGCTTACTCATTGGCCAAGGTGAATTTGTTTCGGAGATTATAACGCTTTTTTGCCTGTTCAATAAGCAGTTTCCCATCTTCTGGAAATGGAAGTATTGGCAATTTCAGCGCCTATCAAAATGGACTGATAAAATTGATCCCGCTCTCCGAGACCTCGAAGCCGCATCCGACCATGCAACGCGTGGCAAAATAATGGAAGCTATGTGTCAGACGGTCCGTGAAATCCTTCAAGAGATGGGACTTCTTCCTGATGCAGAATGGCGCAATTTCATGGGAAGTCGGCACATTTTAAAACAAATTGAATCTACAGAAGCAAGAGCATGGATTATCAGTGAGGACCCGAGTTCTAATGTATGGTAATTAGATTCTCGAACTAAAAGTCTTTCCACGTCGTTTAACATCCATTTACGCTTCGGCGCATTCGCGCCTTGGGGCTTCGCCCACATGGGCCTTTTGTCACGCTGCTTGCCTTCGGCAACCATCGCGCCAATCCCTATACGGGATCAGGCCCACGTCGTAAAGCCTGAACCGTTATGCGTAAGGCAGTTTTTGTGTAAATGAAGAAAGCATAATGGGACAGAGCCAGAACTTCTAGTGCGATCTAGCAAATCATAGACGCAGCCGTGATATTCAAGAAGGATTAACCTATCTTGAAGAAAGGCAAGCAAGAGACATGCCCATTGGACCAATTACGCTTCAAACCGATCGGCTCTCGCTACGTCCCTTTGAATTGGACGACCTAGATGATTTCCATCGATATCACAATGACGAAATCTTTAGTGAATTGATAGATGTGCCTTATCCTTACAGTCGGCATGATGCCGAACGTAGTCTGCGCGGGGTCCTTAATCTGTCATGGGATCAAGCGCCCTTTATTGCCCTCGTTCTGGAGGGGGTTGTAATAGGGCATGTTGATCTGGAGATTGGAAACGGGGCTCTGGGTGAAAAACGCCCTGGCGTAGCTGATCTGAGCTATTATCTGGCTCGCCCCTATTGGGGGCAAGGGTTTGTGCCAGAGGCCTGTCGGGCGGTCATTGATTATGCCTTCCCGGCCTATGATCTGGTCAAATTAACCGCCTTTACGAGGGCTGAGAACCGCCCGTCGTGGCGTGTAATGGAGAAGTTGGGCATGAAACGGGAAGGCCTGTTACGGCAACACGAGGTGGCGGGGAACGGACAGCGTGTGGATCAGATCATATACGGCCTTTTACGAGAGGAATGGGAAGCCCAACTTAACAAATAGGCGAATGTGGTGGTTGCCCTTTCCTCCCGGTTATAACGCTCAACGCATAACACGTCGGTGCACGGCTCAGCCCTGACGGGCTTCTACCCAACCTGCTTCGCAGGTTCGTGCACCGCGAGACCGTTATGCAAAAGAGCCAGGAACGTATCGGACGGTAGGGGTCCTAGCGGTAGTCGGAGATGTCGCGATTGAAGATTCCAGAATTCGTAACGCACTATCACCTGCCCGACAGACATCCGTTTCTGAACCTGTCAGACCTCGCAGAGACGGACCTTGAGGGAGTGCGGCAGGGGCTTCAGGAACTCCGACGAGTCCGTGGTCACAAGCGGCCGTTCGGCCGCAAGTATATTGAAATGCGACGGCTGACGGAGGAACGGCTCCGAAGACTCTTCGTCGCCCGGGGCGGACGGCCCGAGCGGAGCGCTCCACACTACTTTGTCCTGGGTAGATGCAAGTGGTTCAAGCAGCTTGCTCCCGACACCAAGGAAGTCGTGGTTGCTCTGGACGACCTCCCGTTATCCGTCACTAGCTTCACCTATTCTGACAGTTTCGAGGCCATGGGTTTCGGGGTGGATTTCGGAATCCCGCGCCAGGAGACGAGGCCGTATCACGATCGCGTGTACCTCATCGATGAACTTGAGGCCGTGATCGGGGAGTACGGAATGCCTCGAGTTGAAGACGACAACTACTGGGGGGCACCTGTGGAGCGGTTCGTTGAGGTGCAGCTGTGGTCTGACGAGCCCATTCGTCATCTATTTAGGGCCTCGACATGACAGCATTGTGAGGGTAGTGGAACGCGGTGCGGGTAGCCTCGGGTACACCTTCGCTAATACACAGTGGCCGCCCTGCGGGCGGCCTCCTTCCCAACTGGCCCTAACGTGCGGACATTGGGAAGGAGTAGTGGCTGGCCGGAGTCTGTCAATTCTTTTGTGTATCTGGTTTTATCGGGTAGGTACTCGTCCTTCAAAATAGATAGCAAATTGATTGAGGGCTTTTCGCCACTCTCGGATGGGTTTGGTCCATTTTTTAGCGAT
>WLWI01000346.1_pt1 | contig 48180 bp, 40 predicted proteins | sample 6701501 | NCBI WGS metagenome assembly WLWI01 (sample SAMN12718690, study PRJNA515312) | sponge metagenome | isolation source: marine sponge | host: Mycale hentscheli | place: New Zealand: South Island, Marlborough, Capsize Point | collected 2014-11-01 | reverse complement strand
ATTTTGGCCAATTTAAGCTCTCGCCTATTTCGTAAGTCGTTAAAAATCAACATGTTAAATATTCTGGTAATGAAATTCGTAAATTCATAGAAAACAACGGCTTAGAAAAAGTGTCCGAACTATTGTTTAACTCCGCCCCAAGTAATATCGGGAACGGGTGTAGGTATTGCTGCTAAGTCCCATATCAATAGGACCCCTTCATAATCAACAGACGCCAGTGATCTCCCATCCGGACTAAATACTAATGCTCCTACAGAGGAGGTATGTCCCTCAAAAACAGCCATTGGTTGTTGCTGTACTACGTTCCACACTCGCAGGGTACCCGCTCTGTTGGATGTCGTGATTAGCGTGCCAGCAGGGTTAAAGGCCAGCGAGAGTATCCCCCCTTGGGATTCCTTCAATACGGCTATTTCCTCAAAGGTTGTAGTATCCCACAAGTGTAATTGGCCATCGGCTAAAGCAAGCCATTTGCCATCTGGACTGAATCGAACGGCTTTACCACTCGTTTGGAATACGACTACCTGTTCCTGCGTTTTGATATCCCAAATGCGGGTGGTCCCATCGCTGAGGGTCGCGGCCACCCGCCTGTTATCTGGACTGAAAGCGACGGAATAAACAAGCCAGTTCCCTCCCTTAGCCCACATCCAAACTTCATGCTGATTCGTCGTATCCCACAGCCGTACGGTACCATCCATACCACCGGAGACAAGCCGCCTACCATCCGGACTGAAGGCCACCGAAAGAATCCCGAATTTATGGCCTTTAATCACCGCCACAGATTGGCGTTGTGCTACATCCCATAGGCGGACGGTCCGGTCATCGCTGCCCGAGACCAACCAGCGGCCGTTGGGACCAAATGCCAGGGAACTAACCACGGTACGATGGCCCTGTAACAACCCAACTTCCGTCAGGGAAGGCATCTGATATAATCGGATATCGACTTGATCCGTGACCGCCAGTAGAGACCCATCAGGCGAATAGGCGATATCTGGTCCTCCTACTTTCGCCCATACGCTACCAGATAACAGCAGCGTCGTCACGAATATAGGCATTATATAGCCCATACAGACCTCGTTGTTGAGGGGGTAACACGTCATCAATTTAAAAATAAAAGTGTTGCTATCCAATATGTGGCGTGGATCAGGGTTTCGCTGAACAACAGAGTAGAGCCGGCCGGGGCCTCGACCTGGTGGATCAGCGAGCGGTCGGCGTAGGCGGCGGCGATAATATCCTCGGTGGGCACGTCCATTTTGTGGCTGCCGGCGATCACCACGGTGCCGCCGTCGTCGGGGCCCAAGTCGGTGAGGTTGGTCAGGGTTTTGACGAAATTGCAGTGAAAGAGGCCGTTTTTTTGGTGGCCGCCAAAGGGGACGTCGGTGCCGCGGTGAAAGCCGTAGACCGGGGCCGCGGCGAAGTCGTCGGCGGGGTTGCGGCGGTTGATATGGGCGTTCATTTCGACAATGCGGGCCTGACCGCCGATCAATTCCTCGGCCATGGATACCAACCGCGGGTGGGTGGCGTAGGCGGTGGTGGCCGGGCCGGTCTCGATGATATGGCCCATAAAGTGGTGGTGCTCGGCCTGGGTCAGGAAATACGAGCCGCGCACCCGCGGGCCCTCTGGGGAAGGGTCGTCCACTTGCAGCAATTCGCCGCGCAGGCGGTAGAGTTCCCCTTTGATGGTGGCCACCTCATCGGGACCAAGGGTGTTTTCCACGACGACATAGCCCAACACATCAAGGCGGTAGCGCTGCGCTGGGGTGAGGGCGGGGTAGGGGCGGTCGAAACTGTTTGTGGTCATATTGGTATCCCGGGGCTATATCTTGCCTTGCTGTTCCCACTCCTGATACAGTTGTTGGCGGTAGCGCTCGGCGCGTTCGGCGTCCTCTTTGGCCCGGGCGGCAAAGTAGACCAGCCCCAAGGCGGCCCGGCGTCTGGGCGAAGGGTTGCCGTCGGCCCGGTGGATGGTCAGGCTGTGGTGGGCGAATAGATCGCCGGGCTGGGCGCAAATGGCCTCTTCCTGGGCCCGGTCCTGGTCGGAGTAATCGGGCAGGCCCTGGGAAAAGCCCACCACGTTGGAGCGCTGGTGCGGGCGAATGCCGCGGTGATGCGAGCCCCGGACATAGCGGATGCAGCCGTTGTCTTCGTCTATATCGTCGAGGGCCAGCCACAGGGTGATAGCTTCGTTGGGCTCGAGCATAAAGTAAAAGCCGTCCTGGTGCGGCGGCGTGGCGCTGCCCAGGCGGGCCGGCTTGTTGAACCACTGCATTTGTTTGGGCACGACCTCGTCGGCCAGCAGGGCGCGGGCCAGGCCGGCGTAGGGTGGGGCGTCCGTCATGGTGGCGAAATACGGATCGTGCTCACCCATTTTCTGCAGACGTTTAATTGAGGCGGGATTGGCAGTATCCTCGTAAAAGGCCGTGGTCTCCGGGGTTTGCGGCAATATTTGGTCGATGAAGCGCTGGATATTGGCTTCGACATCGGCGGTTTCGGCCGGGGTGAGAAAGCCGCGCAAGAGGATGAAACCGTCGCGGTCGAAGGCGTCTTTGTGGTCTTGGGTGATATCCATGAGGGAAGAGGGGGTTAAGGTGGGCGGGATCCCCGTATCCCATGTGGGATATCCGGGTCTGCTGTTTGGCACTGAGTGCACTGGCTAAAATACTCTATACGATTAAGTCCATCAATCAGGTCCAATAGGCCTGGGTCTCTTATGCATCCCATTTTGGGCAAGGGGACGCCGAGTCTTTTCGGGCTTTCCGTCCGGATGGCAAAAAACCAGGCATCAAGCTATCGGCTAGATGCCATCCACTTTCAACAGAGAGAAATTATGGACCCAATGCGGGTAATGAGTTTCAATATAGCCGGCGGCTATGACGACGACGAGCCGGGCAATGCCTGGACCACCTCGGGCCGGGCTGAATTGGCCTGCCAGGTGATTGAGGCGATTGCGCCGGATCTGATTGGCTTGCAGGAAGCGGAGTGGCCCAATTTTGCCACCTTCGGTCGGGAATTGGCCGAGTACGATAGCTTTCAAGGGCCCCACGCCGAAGATACACCGCACCTTTACAACCCCATTTACTGGCGTCGCGGGCGCTTGTGCCCCTTGGCCCGGGGCGGATTTTGGCTCAGCGAAATGCCCGAGCGCCATTCCGGCTCCTGGGATACGGCAGAGATTCGCGCTGCCACCTGGGTCCGTTTTCGCCACCTGGAGTCCGGGCGGGAATTTTTGTATGTCAATACCCATCTCGACCACATCAGCGAAGCGGCGCGGGTTGGAGGGGCCAAATTGCTGGAGGGTTGGCTGGAGGCCAATGTACAGGACGGCGACCTGCAACTATTGGCCGGGGACTTCAACTCCAATCCCTGGCGGCCCCAGGTTGAACCCGGCGCCGGGGCGGGCTCGACCTTTACCGATGAAATACACCGTTTTTTCTTGGCGTGTGGTTTTGTCGACTGCTTTCTCGAGGCGGGCTTGCAGGACGGACCCGATTCCAATACGTATCATGGGTACGAGGGGGCGGCCTACGATTTACGCGGTCATCATCTGGCTTGGCGACTCGATTGGATCCTCCTTCGGGGGGCGCGGGAGGAGGTCAAGATCAATGGTTGTGCGGTGGTGCGCCACCACCAAGGGGCGCTCTATCCCAGCGACCATTATCCACTCTGGGCGGATTTGACCTGGGGTAATTAGGGCCGCCCCGGGATAAACGAGGCGTCGGGGGTGCCGCTGTAGCAGCCGATGCCCCAAGGGTACGAATCGGTGATATAATAGCCGTATTGGCCGTCGACGGTCATGCCGTTGCAGGCGTCGAGATCGCCAGCCCCGGCGATAAATTCGTAATCGCCGCGGAACTGGCCGTCGTAGTTGCCGCTGGCAATATCGCCCTGGCCGGCCACCGGGGTGGTATAGCCGGATACGGCCTGCCGGGGACCGCCGTTGTCTTTGAGCACATAGCTGGAGATCGCCGTCCGTACGGTGCCTCCCTCTGCAATGCAGGAGCCGAAAATGGGAAAGCCGTCGGCGGCAAAGCCAATCACCGGCGAAGGGCTGTCGGCACTGGCGCAATCGGCGGTGAACATGGCCATCGGGTTGCCGTGGTAGTGGTAGGTGCCGTCGGGTTGGGTATGGGCGTTATGGTCGTCGGTGCCAAAGCCATTGAGCGGCGACATGGGGTCGTAGCGCCAGGGGTTGTCGATCTGGTCGGGGCCGCAACCGATTTTTTCGCGGCCCAAAGGCTCGTTGCCCACTCCGTAGCAGGCGGCGGCCAGGAGGTCTAGTTTGACGCCGTTGAGGAAGAGGGCGTCGTCGCCCATGACCAGGGCCGTGGGGCTGGCGGCGTGGGTTGGGTTAGCGGTGATGGTATAGCGGTCGTTCTGGGCCGAGACCGGGGTGGCGAAGCGGCCGTTGTCGTTGAAGTCGTGGTTGGGAATGGCATTGGTGATAAAGGTGCATTCGTCGTTGGCCACCGAAATGGTCAAGGCTCCGGAAAAGGCCTGGCCGGTTTGGACGTCGACCACAGCGGAGGAATACTCGTTGGCATAGGCGGCGCAACTGCCGGCGCGGCTGGTGAATAAGGCGTTGGAAATATTCTGGGTGCCGCTTTGGTTGTCGGCTTCCTGGGTGGGCTCGGTGCTATTGGTGCTGCCGTTGGAGCTGCTACAGGCGCAAAAGGCAAGTGCCAGCAGGATGGGGGTGAGGGCGCCGATAGGTGTTTTTTGCGACATGGTAAACCTCCCTTTTTACTAGGCCAGCTAAAATTTGTTATGTCTATTTGCATGGATATAATACGCCTGGAAGGCGAAAAAAGATGTAGGAATTGGGTGTACTATTGTAACAGTGTGTAAAAAGGGGCTGGCCACCACCTGGTCCAGAGTATGGGGGTAACTTTATGTATAGAGTGCGCCTCTAAAAATAGGACAGTGTCAAAGTGGCGCCGAGCATCCCGCAAAACAAGGATGAATTCATGGATGATATTAAATTGCTCGAAACGACGTCAAACCCCCTTATAGATAGGGTCTTGGAAGGGATGGTCCAAGTTTTTGAAATGGTATTCCCCGACCGTATTCGCGGCTATTACTTATTGGGCAGTTTTGTCGACGGCAGCGCCATGCCCACCAGCGATATCGACGGCTTTATTTTGTTCAAAGGAAATTTTACCGACTCAGAGGAGGAACAACGGGCCTGGGCCCTGCGCCGCAGCTGCAGCCGTATGATGACGCCGGAATTGGATTTTTCCCCAATTGGCGAGGCCGTTTTCAGCCATCACGGCGATGTCAGTCTGAAATTGGCCAGTCTATTGCTGTACGGCGAGGATATCCGCCCCCAGTTGGGATTGCCCGATATGGATTTTTACACCCGCATGCTGATGCACAACACGCTGGGTTTTCTGCGCCGGATTAGAAAGCCCGATAGCCCTTTTCGCTACCCTCTCGACTATCCCGATCCCGACGACGAATACTTCGGCTACGTGGTAAAAGGGGTCGACCAGGCCAACCGGGCGGCGACCAAGGAATTGATCAATTGCGTCGGCAAACCCGCCCTGGCCCTGGTCGCCTTGCAGACGGGTCGGCACGTCAAAAACAAAATGGACTGTCTGGAGCAATACCGCACCCATATAAACGACGAGTGGACGGGGCTGCTCGAAGATATTTACGATAAATGCCGGGCCCTGTGGCACTACGGCATCCCAGCCGATCCAGAAGGCCAGGCCGAATTGAAAGCCCTTTGCCAAAGAACGCTGTTATATGAGAATTATTATCTGCACCAATACCGGGAATTTCTCGTGCGGGAAATTGAGCGACCTGGGGGGAAAGGGCAGTGGCTTTCCTTTAATGAGGCGGCCAATTGGCTCGGTTTGCCCCGAGAATTGGTCGAGGCGGAATTGGCTGCGGGCCGTTTGCAAAGCCGCCAGACCGATGGCGAGGTGCGCTGCCTGATAGAGAGCTTCAACCTGTTAATGGCGGTAAGGGGCCTGGCGGGGGTGGTCTATGGCGATTTGGATGTCGGGGCTTTGGTGGAGCCTTACGGGAAAAGTGAAAATGTGTTCCTACGCCATTTGGTTGGTAAGGCATTGGAATGAGGTTGGCGCAGTATTGTATACCGCCCACTATTTCCTCTACCGTATAAAACCGTGCCGGTGGACCCGAGTGGTGAATAGAGCCGGGCACGGGCCAGTGTTATCCTGTCTGGACAAGATGCGTCCAGGTTAAACGCTGGCTTGTGCCCGGTTTTTTGTTCGGGTACAGGCCGGCAAAAAGGAATCTAGGACATGACAGAGAAAGATAAGACCACCATGCCGGCGGCGCCTGACTGGGCGCCTCGGGTGGCTAAACGAAAAATTGCCGAACTCTACCTAAAGGACGCTAAAGGCCTTGTCGACGAAGAGTTGATTGATGAAGTGGGTTATGCCATCCTCTTCCGCTGTGAAAGCATTGTCGAGGCCAGCGAAGCGGCCAGAGGGCGCGTGGCATGCCCACAATGCCGGACCGTTTTTAGGCGCCCGACGACCTCGGACGATGCGCTGCGCTGCAGCCAGTGCGCCTGGCAGAGCACCTGGACAGCCTATAAAAAATCCTACCAACATAAACAGCTCAGCGGCGGCGGGGCCGAGCCATTTTTCAAAGGCTATATTGAACAGTTCCCCAAAGCACGTACGGGGCGGGAAAAGATGGTCATGATCGATACCTTAATCCATCGTTTTCATGGGGAACTGAGAAAAAGCCCCACCCGCACGGCGGCGGTAAACTTGATAGAAGGGAAGGTGACAGATGTGCTCGCGTTTTTAGACGATTTGACCTACGGCGACCACAGTGCCCCCGGGGCAAAGGAAAACCTACTGGCCTGGCGGGAAAAGGCGAAGAATACGGTTGAGTATAAAAGGATAAAGAGCCAGGCCGAATGACGCCGGCAAAGTGAATAAGGCGACTAACGCCTTCTCGGGAGAGCTTGTAGTCTTGGGTATTATTGGGCCGGTTGTTGCCTCGACCGTTATTGGCTACCTGCCTCCTCTGCAAAGGCCTCGATCCAGGCAGCCAGATCCTCGTGGCCCCCGGCTCGGGCATGGGCGGCCAGGCCAATGCCGTGAGGGCCGCGGCTTTGGGCGGCGGCCGGTTCGGCGGTAAGCAGGGCTTGGACAGCAGCGCTTTGGCCCAGCATGGCGGCGCAGAAAATATCCATCCGCGCTCCTTGCGAGAGCAAATAGCGGGCAATAGCCTGTTGGCCGGTATGGGCGGCTCCGCCCAGGGGTGTTTCCCAATCGCCGCCGCCTCGGTCCCAGCAGGCGTTGGCCAGGGCCGGTTCTTGGGCCAGCAACTCTTTGACGCGGTCCAGGTCGCGGTGGGCGGCTTTGACGATTTCTTCGACCAGATCTTGTGCCAGGGGCGGTTTTGTGGGGCGGCTCATGGGGTCTCCTCAGTCAGAGAATTCGCCGATAATTTCGGATAGCGTTTCCCACATATATTGGGCCTGGGTGCAGTCGATCCACAGGCGGTATACTTGCTGGCCCTGTTCTTGCCGCGGCAAAATGACGCAGGAGGCGCCTGCCACCCGGGTGTAGACCAGGCGGTTGTCGGGCTCGCGGGCCATTTCCAGGCCGCAGGTCTGGGCCAATACCGCCAGGGCCTGGGGGCCGCTTAGCACCAGGGTGAGGCTTTGCTGGTCGAGGCGGTAGACTCCGGGAGCGGCCAGGTTTTCTTCGATTCGCGCCAGCAGGGGCTCGTCGGCGCTGCATTCCAGCATTAGCTCGTCGGCGCCTACCCGCGCCAATACGCCGTCGGGGCCGACTGGTAAGCAGGCGTAAAGGGCTTCGGGTAGATCGATATCTTGGTTTTGAGCCCAGGCGTCTACCCCGGGTCCTTTGAGGCCGACTTTCACCAGCTCGGGGCGCTGCGCTAAAGCCGCCTGCACGGCCTGGGGGGCGGCGGCGACCAAGTCGTCTATAGGGCTACAATAGGTCATTCTTTTTGCCGTTGGTCGTCGGGGTCGTAAAAGGGCATGGCTACCACCTGGGCGGTGGATCGCGAGCCGTTGTCGAGGCGGATCTCTACTTGGGTGCCCGGGACCGCCATTTCTGGCTCGACAAAGGCCATGGCCAGCGGGTAGCCCAGAGTTGAGCGCGGGGCTATGCTGGTGATGCGGCCGGCAATGCGGCCCTGGTCGATAATGAGATTGCATTCCTCGGGCAGTTTATCGGTCTGACCGTCGGGCCAGCGCAGCCCCACCAGAGTGCGGGTGAGGGGGCGTTCACTCATTATTTCCAAGCTGCGCTGGCCGACAAAGAAGCGCTTGTTTTTGCCAATGGCCCAATCCAGGCTCACTTCGTAAGGGTGGGTAAGGGCGTCGGTATCGTGGCCAACGATAAAATGGCCCTTTTCCAGGCGCAATAGGCGCTGGGCTTCAACGCCGAAGGGGCGGATGGAAAAGGGCTGGCCCGCATCCATCAAGGCTTCCCAGACCTGAGTGGCCTGACCCGCGGGGACGTGGACCTCAAAGCCCAGCTCGCCGACAAAGCCGACGCGCATGAGTAAGGCCGGGACCCCGGCGACTTTGCCCTGGCGCACGCCCAGGTAGGGAAAAGCCTCGGGATTCAGGTCGGTATCGGTCAAGCCGGCCAGAGCGCGGCGCGCTTGTGGTCCGGCCAGATTGAAGGCGGCCAGATGCGAGGTGGCGTTGCTCAGGGTGACGTCGAGGCCCCAGATCAGGGCCCAGCGCTGCATTTCGCGGTAAAAGGCCCCGGCCCCCGAACTGGTGGCGGTGACGTAGAACTGGTCGGGGGCCAAGCGCGCCAAAACGCCGTCTTCGACGATGACGCCGCTTTCGTCTAGGGCCACGCCGTAGCGGTAGCGGCCCACCGCCAGCTTGTTAAAGCGGCCGCTGTAGAGGCGCTCCAAAAGCTGTGCCGCGTCGGGGCCATTGACGCGCAATTTGCCCAGCGTACCCACGTCAATCAATCCCAGGGAATCGCGCACTTGTTGGGCTTCCTGGACAATGCCGGCGGCTCGGTCGTCCTGGCCGTGGCGGTAATATTCGGGGCGATACCAGTCGCCGGCGTGGTAGAACTGAGCCCCGTGGGCTTGGTGCCAATTGTGCAACGGGGTGCGCCGCATGGGGTGGAAGCGGCGGCCGGCAAGGTGGCCCAGGGGCACGGGCTGGTAAAAGGGCCGCGCCGTGGTCGAGCCGGTTTCGTCGATGCTGGCTTCGTTGAGGCGGGCGAGAATGCGCACAGCGTTCATATTCGAGAGTTTGCCCTGGCTGGGCCCCATGCCCACGGTGCTGTAGCGTTTGAGCAATTCGACGCTGTCGTAGCCCTCCTGGTGGGCGTTGGCAAAATCCGTCAGGTGCAGATCCTCGTCGAAGTCGACGAAATTCTTTTTTTCGGGGTGGTCGAAAATGGGGTAGGGGTGACTGTGCGCCCGGGTAGAAGGCGAGGCCGCTGGCACGGGCTTTTCATGGTAATGGCCGGTGTGGGCTGCTGCGGCCTGACCAGCGGCCATGCCGTCGGCGTGCTGGCCTTCCAAGTCGTAGACGCCGCGGGCTCGCCCGGCCAGAAAGACCCCGCGCGGTTGCGCCGTTGGGACCAGCTGTTGCAATTCGTCGCTGTAGGCGAAGGATACCCCGGCCTGGCTGGGCAGGGCGGCATTGGGCATCCAGCCGACCGAAACGACTATTCCGTCGCAGGGGATATGCTGGCCGTGGCGGGTATCGGGCTGGCCGTGAGCGTCCAGGGGGGTCAGGACGACTCCGGCGACACGTTGTTTGTCGGTGCTGGGTAGGGCCTGGTGGACGCAGTAGCCGCAGCGCACTGGGATTCTCGATCCAGCCACCTGCTGGGCCAGCTCCGAGGGCTCGCCCTGGGGCCGCAAATCGGCCACGGTGACAACTTCTATCCCGACCCGGGCAAGGTCGAGGGCGACGCGGTAGGCCTCGCTATTGGCCCCCAGCACTACGACCCGGTCAAAGGGTCTAACGGCGTAGAGGCGCACCAGGCGTTGGGCCGCCGAGGCCAGCATAATGCCGGGCAGGTCGTTGTGGCTGAAAACGGCGGGTTGTTCAATGGCACCGGTGGCGTAGACCACGGCGCCGGCCCTGAGCTTGGTCATGCGCTGGGCGTCGAATAGGGCCAGCCAGTGGTCGGCGTAGTGGCCGCCCACCTGGCTGGCGGTGCGAATTTCCACCTGCGGCAGGGCGGTCAGGGCAGCAGTGAGACCATCGATCAGGGCCGCTCCTTCGGGGCCTTGTTGCCAGGCTAGGCTGCCGCCCAGTTGGGCGCTTTCTTCCACCAGTAGCACCCGGGCCCCGGCCTGCCCGGCGGCCAGGGCGGCCTCCAGACCGGCGGCGCCGCCCCCCACCACCAAGACATCGCACCAGGCGTAATCTTTGGGGGAATGGGGCGCAACTTGCGAGGGGTCCACCGTGCCCAGGCCGGCTATTTTGCGGATCTGGCGTTCGTGGTATGGGAATAGCTTGGCCGGGCGATGGAAAGTCTTATAGTAAAACCCCACCGGCATAAAGTGGCTGAAACGGTCGATTATTTTTAACCGATCCGAGGCCAAGCCGCCCACGGTATTGACCGCGTGTAGGTCCATGCCCTGGGTCAAGGGCGTTGCGTCGCCGCGCAAGTGGGTGAGAGCCCCGTCTGAGAACAGCGCGTTGGCGTCGTGGCCGGCCAGGCTGTAGGCGCTGCGGGGACGGTGGTATTTAAAGCTGCGACCCATCATACGGACGCCGTTGGCCAGCAGGGCGCTGGCGATAAGATCGCCCTCTAAGCCCTTGTAAGACTGGCCTTCAAAGCTGAATTCGAGGAGCCGGTCGCGGTCGATCCACTCGCCGGGTTGGGGAGGAAGGCGGCGATTCACGGGCCCTCGTTATTGTAGAGATAGCTGCGGATGAATTGGTCGCTGCGGATATCGCGCTCGGCGATAAACCAGGTATTGCTGGCGATATGGTACCACCATTCGCGTTGGATGCCGGGCTCGCCGCTGCGATTAAAGACGTAGTCGGCCCATTCCTCGTCGCTGGCTTCTTTGGGCATGGGCCGCACTTCGCCGCCAAAAGTGAATTCTTGCAAGGGCCGCGGGCCGTTGATGGGGCAGGTGAGAATTTTCATAAGATGATTTTGCTCAATGGCCCACCGAGGCGGCGCCTTTTTCGCCGACCAACTTGAACTGGCCAAAGCGCGACAGGTTGAAGGCGGTGATCAGTTCGTGGTCGGTATCGTGGGCGATGGTATGGGCCATGGTATAGCCGCTCACCGGCGTCGCCTTGAAGCCCCAGGTGCCCCAGCCGGCGTCGATATAGAAGCCGGCGATAGGGGTGGTGCCCATCAGGGGCGAGAAATCGGGGGTCATATCGCATAATCCGGCCCATTGGCGCAGCACGTTGACCCCGCCCAGAAAGGGAAATAAGTCCATCATATGGCCGGCCAGGCCTTCGGCAAAGTCGAGCGAGGAGCGCATTGAGATTAATTCGTAGGGGTCGAGCGAGGCCCCGGCGACCAGCTCGCCGCGCGACGACTGGCTGATATAAGTATGCAAGCCGGCCGAGACCACGATGGCGTCGAGCCAGGGTTTGTAGGGCTCGGTGACCAGGGCCTGCAAGGGGTGTATCACCAGCGGTGTGCGCAGGCCGACCATCTCCTGAATTTGCGTGGTCCAGCCGGCCACGGCGGAGAGGACTTTATTGGTTTTAATGAAACCGCGGTCGGTGTGGACGCCCGCGACTTTACCGTCGGCCACCTCAATATTGGTGACGGTGGTCTGCTGGTGGATTTCGACGCCCTTTGCGTCGGCGCCGCGGGCGTAGGCCCAGGCCACCGCGTCGTGGCGGGCGATGGCTCCGGGGGGGTGATACAGGGCCCCGACAATGGGCGGCTGATGGCCGCCGCAAGTCAGGTCTATTTCGGGGATGGTCTTTTTGATGAAGTCGGGGCCGACCACTTCCGAATCGATATCGAGGTGCTTATTGACTTCGGCGCGCCAGCGCTGGGTCCGCAGCGAGGCGGGGGAGTGGGCCAGGGTGAAGTGGCCGCGCTCCGAATAGAACAGGTTGAAGTCGAGGCGGCGCGACAAATCGCGGTACAGATCGACGCTGAACTGGTAGAAGCGGGCCCCTTCTTCGGTGAGGTAATTGGAGCGGATAATGGCGGTATTGCGGCCGGTGCCGCCGTGGCCGATATAGCGCTGTTCGAGGACGGCGACATTGGTGATGCCATGCTCGTGGGCCAGGTAGTGGGCTGCGGCTAGACCGTGGCCGCCGCCTCCGATAATGACTACATCGTAGTGGTCGCGCAAGCGCTCGGGGGAGCGAAACATGCGCGGCTCGGTGTACTCTTTTTGCAGGCCGAATTTTAGCAGGCGCAGGGGCATGGTTAGTCCATGTTGCGGGAGGCTTGGGTATAATTCAGGGTGCCCGCCAATGGGCGGCCGTGCTTGGGCCAGGGTGGCTGACGCTTATTCTCGGGCTGCGCCCGGCCCGGCTGCGCCGGGCACCCCGGGCTTGTGGAATCCGCTTTCAGCCACCCTGGCCCAAGCACTCTATCGGCACAAAGTTCGGCAGAACCAATATTTAGGTAATTCAGCAATTATGACCGAGCCTCAATTAGCAAGGGCGTATTAAGCCACCGACCAATCAATAGTGCAAGAAAGCAGTTTAATACGGGCTGAATTCAAAACGACGTCAGATACTGGTCGATCTCCCACTGGCTGACCTGCCCGTCGTACTCCGCCCACTCGTCGGTTTTCATGGCGATGAACTCGTCGGCGATGGGGCCCAGGGCTCCCTGCACGACCTCGTCCTGGCGCAGGGCTTCCAGGGCTTCGTTGAGCGACTGGGGCAGAATCTCGATGCCGGCGGCGCGTATTTCGTCCAAGGGGCGTTCGTACATATTGCCCAGGTTGGGCTCGCCCGGTTCCAGGCCGCGCTCAATGCCGTCGAGGCCGGCGCTGAGATAAGCGGCCAGGGCCAAATACGGATTGGCACCGGCGCTGACGGTGCGGTCCTCAAAGTGGCCCTCTCCGGCGGTGCGGATCATTTGGGTGCGGTTGTTGTCGCCGTAGGTGATAAAGGCCGGGGTCCAGGTAAACCCCGAGCGCGACGAGTACAGCCCCGAGCCCAATTGCAGGCGTTTGTAGCAATTGACCGTGGGACTGGTGACGGCGCAGAGGGCGCGGGCGTGGTGCAGGATGCCGCCAATAAAATGGTAGGCCAATTCGGAGCAGCCCAGGCCGCGTTTATCCTTGCTGTCGATAAAGACGTTTTTGCCTTTGGCATCGGCCAGATGGTAGTGCACGTGCAGGCCGCTGCCAGTGCGGTCGGCAAAGGGTTTGGGCATATGAGTGGCGATGGCGCCGTATTTCTTGGCCAATTGCGAGGTCGCCATTTTAAAGAAGATAATGCGGTCGGCCGAGGTAAGGGCGTCGGCGTAGTCGAAATTGACCTCGTACTGGCCGTTGCCGTCCTCGTGGTCGCACTGGTAGACGCCCCAGTCCAGGTCGTTGAGGGCCAGGGTCAACTCCTGTAAGTAGGCCATGGCCGGGGCCATCGAGCGGAAATCGTAACAGGGTTTGGCCAGGGCGTCAACCCCGTCGGGGTCCCAGGGGCGGATGCGGCCTTCTTCATCTCGGCTGACCAGGAAATGCTCCGGCTCCATGCCGACATTAAAGGTATAGCCGGCTTTTTTGGCGGTGTCGAGGACGCGCTTGAGATTGGTGCGGGGGCAGTAGGGGTACGAATCGCCGTCGACGTACAAATCGCCGGCAAAGCGCACCGTATTGGGCTGCCAGGCCAACCGCGCATAGGAATCGAGGTCGATGCGGGCGAGCATATCGTGCGAATGCGGCCCCTGGCCCAGGCCCCATACCGCGGCCCCGGCAAAACCGGCCCCTTCGGTGAGGGCATCGTCGAGACTGGATGCCGGTACCATTTTGACCTTGGCCGATCCGGTGATATCGACGAATTGGACGAGGAGAAATTCAATGCCCTCCTCTTTAAGTCGTTTTTTTACCGCGGCGCGACTGGCCATAGCTGTCTCCTCAGGTTTAAAGGCTCCCTTGGCCGGGTATCCAATCGGTCCCGGCCAACGGGATTTTGGCCATGGCCGCCGCTTCCAAGGTCAGGGCGGCCAGGTCATCGGGTTCGAGGTTGTGGACGTGCGATTTGCCGCAGGCCCGGGCGATGGTCTGGCATTCCATGGTTATCACGCTGAGGTAATTGGCCAAGTGGCGGCCTCCTTCCTCGGGGTCGAGCTGGCGGACCAACTCTTCGTCCTGGGTGGAAATGCCGGCCGGGTCGCGGCCTTCCTGGAAATCGTCGTAGAAGCCGGCGGCCGAGCCCAGCTTGCGGTACTCTTCGTCGAGGTGGGGGCTATTATCCCCCAGGGCGATTAACGCCGCCGTACCAATGGACACGGCGTCGGCGCCCATGGCTAATGCCTTGGCCACATCGGCCCCCGAGCGGATGCCGCCCGATACAACCAGCTGCACTTTGCGGTGCATATCGAGTTCGTCGAGGGCCTCCACCGCCTGGCGCAGGGCCGGCAGGGTGGGAATGCCGACGTGCTCGATAAAGACGTCCTGGGTTGCTCCGGTGCCGCCCTGCATGCCGTCTAGGACGACCACGTCGGCTCCGGCTTTGATGGCCAGCAGGGTATCGTAATAGGTCCGGGTAGCGCCTATTTTGACGTAGATGGGCACCTGCCAGTCGGTTATTTCGCGCAATTCGCCGATTTTAATTTCCAGATCGTCGGGCCCGGTCCAATCGGGGTGGCGGCAGGCCGAGCGCTGGTCAATATCGGCGGGCAGGGTGCGCATTTGGGCGACGCGCTCGCTGATTTTCTGGCCCAGCAGCATGCCGCCGCCGCCGGGTTTGGCGCCCTGGCCCAGGACCACTTCAATAGCATCGGCGCGGCGCAAATCGTCGGGGTTCATGCCGTAGCGGGAGGGGAGTAGCTGGTAGACCAGGCTCTTGGATTGGCCGCGCTCTTCCGGGGTCATGCCGCCGTCGCCGGTGGTGGTGGAGGTGCCCACCTGCGAGGCGCCGCGGCCCAGCGCCTCTTTGGCCTGGGCTGACAAAGAGCCAAAGCTCATGCCAGCGATGGTGATGGGGATATCGAGGTGGATGGGTTTTTTGGCGAAGCGGGTGCCCAGGACCACGTTGGTGTCGCAGCGCTCGCGATAGCCCTCCAGCGGGTAGCGCGACATGCTGGCGCCCAAAAAGACCAGATCGTCGAAATGGGGCACCCGGCGTTTGGCCCCCCAACCGCGGATATCGTATATGCCGGTGGCGGCGGCCCGTTGGATTTCGTTGATCACCGCCCGGTCAAAGGTCGCCGATTCGCGCAGCCCCGGGTTGTGGGGCGGCTCGTTGTGGGGTGGCTGCGTCATAGGCTGTACTTAATACCTCGCGGCGTTGTCTACCTTGAAATTGTAGAGTTGGCGGGCCGAGCCGTAGCGGCGGAATTGCTCGGGGCGGGCCTGGGGCATCTGCGCCCTTTCGAGCAACTCGGCCAATTGGGCCCGATGTTCGTCGCGCATGGGTTTTTCAATGCAGTCGGCCCCCAGGCCCACGACTTGGCCGCGGACGTAAATGCGGGCCTCGTAGAGCGAGTCGCCCAGGGCCTCGTCGGCATCGCCGCCCACCACCAAGGTGCCGGCCTGGGCCATAAAACAGCTCATATGGCCCACCGAGCCGTGCACGACAATATCGGTGCCTTTCAACGAAATGCCGCAGCGGGATGAGGCGTCGCCTTCAATAACCAGCAGGCCGCCGTGACCGGTGGCCCCGGCGCTTTGGCTGGCGTGGCCTTTTACCCAGACGGTGCCCGACATCATATTTTCGGCGACGCCGACCCCGACCATGCCGTGGACGGTTATCTCGGCATGCTTGTTCATGCCGGCGCAATAATAGCCGACGTGGCCTTCAATATCTATCTGCACCGGGGCGTCGACCCCGGCGGCCACGGCGTGGGCACCGCGGGGGTTGATAACGCGCCAGGGAATCTGCGCTTGTTGGGCCTTAAGATCGTGCAGGCGCTGGTTGAGCTGGCGCAACGGGTCCCGGGCCAGATCGAATACTTCAACGGCGCTCATGCGGCGGCCCCCCAGGTGTAGACAATGCCCGGCTTAGGCTCCCAGACTTGGGCTTGGTCAATGTCGGGCAATCCGGCCAGGGCCTGGAATTCGCTGGCCATGGCGACGTAGGCGTCGGTTTCGGCCAGCACCGCCGGCTTGCAGGCGATGGGGTCGCGCAAAACGGCGAAACCGTCGGCGGTGCCAATGGCAAAGGTATAAAAGCCGTCGAGATCATCCAGGGCCGCCTCCAGGGCCTGTTGCAGGGAGTCGCCCTGCTGCATGCGCCACATTAAATAGCCGGCGGCCACTTCCGAATCGTTCTGGGTGCGGATCTCTATGCCGTAGCGGCTGAGGCGCTGGCGCAGGCGGTTGTGGTTGCTCAGCGAGCCGTTGTGCACCAGGCACAAATCCATACCGGTGGAAAAGGGGTGCGAGCCGTCGGTGGTGACGGCGCTTTCGGTGGCCATGCGGGTGTGGCCAATGGCGTGGCTGCCGCCCATGGAGCGTATCCCAAAGCGGTCGACAATGGATTGCGGCGAGCCGATTTCCTTGAGGATTTCAATGCTGCGGCCAATGCTCATAACGCTGACGGCGGGATCGGTGTCGGCCAGGGCCTGGGTGAGTTCGGCGGCTTGGGCGGCAACGGCAATAACGGCGTAATTGGCGTTTACCTGCAAGTGCGCGTCGCAGTTGAAGCGCTGGCCCAATTGGTCTGCCAGGCTCTGCCAATTATAGGATTGGCCCTGGTGGCGCAATGTCACCTTGATAAAGCCCTCTGGGGGCTGGTTGCCGTAGAGGGCAAATCCGGCGCTATCGGGGCCGCGGCTGGACAGGCAGATGAGCATGGAGGCGAATAAATCGCCGATCCGGTCGTTGAGATCGGGCTTTTTTAAATACAGTCCGACAATGCCGCACATGGGGTCGCTCGCAGCTGTTGAGGGGGCGTAAAGGGCGCCAAAGCGACAACAATCTAAGCGGCTCCAGGAGGCCTGTCAAGCAGGGCTTGGGGGCCCTGGAAAGAGTCTGAAAATGCCAAAAAAAAGCAATCTGAACCCATCTTCTAAGGACGTGTCATTCGCCGTTGCATGGCGGCGGTATTTAGGAGCCGGGACGCCTACAATGGGGGCGACGGGTGCATCCGCAAATTAGGTTGTGTGGTAGCCGCGGAAGTGAGAAGGCCCTGGTGCTGCCCAGTCCAGCCTGCTTGACACTGTTAAGAGGGCTCGATACCCTCAGCCGTGACCCGCAACAGAGGAGGTCTCATGCCCCATCCGACTCGCAATCTGGTCGTCGATTGGCGTCCCGACGACAGCGTTAAATTGGCCCGCTTGCAAAAAGAATCCGCCGTTGCCTGGCCCGGTGGCGACGACTGGCAGATCAGCCCCCAGGAAATCGAGCGCTGGATCCGCGAAGGCGACCATATCGGCGCCTTTGTCACTGAGGACGGCGACCGCATTATCAGTCTGTGCACCCTGATCGCCAAACCCGGCCAGCACGTCCATACCTATATTCCGCATCTCAACTGCCACCCCCAATACCACGGCAAGAAACACGGCAAGGCCGTACTGAGGGCGGCGGTCGAGTACGTCCATCAGGCCGGCTATCGAAAGGTCGACCTGGGGACCTGGCCGGGCAATATGAAAGCCGTGCCGCTGTACAAGAAGACCGGCTTTATGTGGGAGCCCGATACCTCGGTGCACATGGAGAATTTTACCCCCGCCGCCCGCCAGCATCCTCTGGCCGCCGATTTTTTCGCCCGCCACGATTGGTACGATACCCTAGAGCGCTCGCTGGCCCTGGAAGAGGACCTGATGGAACGGGGGCCGGTCAAGGTTTACGAATATCTGTGGCAGGCCGCCGATGGGATGTATCTGCGCCTGGTCTTCGATCGCCAGAGTTGGGGGCTAATCGAAGTGGAGACCGAGAAATTGGCGGCGGCCTGCCGGCTGCCGGGGGAATGGCTGGTGGCCGGAAAACCGCACGCCTGGGGCTGGCAGTTTACTAATAAAGGTGGACAACCGGTCCAGTTGGCTTTCGATCTGAGCGGCGATCCCGGGGTTGAAGCCTACCACCGCCAGGTGTTGGAGGTAGGCCAGGAGGCCGAATTGGATGGGAGCTTCACCATTGATCCGGATATTGCTGCAAAAAAGATCGACCCCAAGGCGCAGACCCTGACCACCCGGGCCCTGGTCGACGGGGTCGAAGTTGAATTGCAGGCCGGCATAGAAGTCCGGCAGGCGCTGGACCTGTCGTTGGTATCCACCAGCGCCGTATTGGTGCCGGGCCGCAAACAGAACGCGCTGATTTCCGTGCGCTCGCATCTGGACGAGTCTTGCCGGGCCCGCATCGAGGTTCTGCCCGGGGCCAATGCCAGCGTGGGGCGGCGGGTATTGCAGGTGGATTTGGGGCCGCGTCAGGGGGCCGAAATAGCCGTTGCGGTGACGGCCTTGCAAGAGGGGCCGGTGGGACTCGATGTGCAGGCCCAGGCGCAGGTGGGCCGGCAGCGCATTGCGGTCAAACGCAAAAAGCTGGAATTGCTCGCCCTGGCACCGGGGACGGTAGGCGGCGTCATTGGCCAGGACCAAGTGCTGCTGGCCAGCACGGCCCTATTGGTGCGGGCCGATTTGCGCCACGGGGGCATCGAGTTTTTTCATCGCTTGCGCGGGGCTTCGGCCCGTCGTCTGCAGTGGTACCGGCCGCAAGTGGGGCCGCCCTTTTCCTGGGACGATCTATTTCAAGATCGCGCCGTTGCCACCCTCAGCCAAGGGCCGGAGGGGACCACCCTTTGTATCCAGGCCCCGTCTAAATTGCAGCCAGGGCTGATTCTGGAACGGCACCTCACCTTAGGGCAGGGGCCGCTGGTGAAAGCGGTCGATACGCTGGTCAACGGCACCGCCCGCCGGCTCGACTTGGCGGTGAGCCAAGAATTTCGCCACGATCTGGGGCTCAAAGGCGAAATGGTGGTGCCCCGGCCAGAGGGGATCTATGGCGATCGGGCCCAGGCCGGTGGTCGGGACTTGGGCGAGTTGAAGCTGCCCGTCGAGGGGGCCGACTGGCCCCAGGGGTGGATCTCTTTCCAGCGGCCCGACGGGTGCGCCGTTGGCTTTATGTGGGAACGGGCGGTGCGGGTGGCGGCGGGCAATTGGAGCGAAGTACGCTTGGGTACTCAAAAGGTGCCAGCGGGGCAGAGCCGTGCCCTGCCGGCCTATTACGCGTTTGTCGGCGATGGCAATTGGCAGACAGTACAGGCCTGGTGGCAAAGCCTGCTGGGAGATGGCCCGCCCCAGGAAGAGGAGCCGGCCCCAGCGCCGCGCCGTCCGCTCGAATTGGGCCTGGAGCCGGAGCCGCTGTTGATTGGCCAAAGTGTCAAGGGGCGGTTGCGCTTGAGCAACCCGGGCACCTACAAGCTGCAGGGCAAAATCGAAGTGGCACCGGGGCCGGGCTTGCAGGTGCAGCCGGCCGTGATAGAAGTCGAGGATTTGTGTCGGGATAAGCCAGTTAAACGGCCTTTGCAGATTAGCCGCCGGGCCCGGGCGCAAACGGGGCCCAGCGAAATTACCCTCCGCTTTGCCAACGCCGAGGCGGTATATTCGTCCAAGCACCCCGCTTTTATCCTGCCGGCCAAAAGCGCGCCGGTGCGTATTGAGCGGGGGCAAAAAGGCGATTTAGTGCAGCTGGACAACGGTTTGTTGTCCCTGGATGTGGCGCCGTCGTTTTGCGGTGGGATCGTAGCGCTTGAGCGCCAGGGGCGGTCCTTCCTCACCAGTTCGTATCCGGAGGCGGGGATTTATCATTGGATGAATCCTTGGTACGGCGGTGTGCACCCTAAATACTATCCTCTCGAGGATCATCTGCACCGCGAAACGTTCCGCTGCCGGACGATCCGTCGCAAGGGGCGGCAGGGGTTGGTCTGGCAAGGGGTGCGCTTGTCCTGCACCATCGCCCAGGAGCAAGCCCGGGGACAGGTTATTGAATACGATTATCTGGTGACCCCTGGTGTGCCCATTGTGGCGGTGGTGGTCCGTTGCCTGGATAAGGTGGGGGTGCGCGGTCGGGGCGATTTGGGCTTTGAAGTATGGCCGTCTTTTGCAGATAAACCCGGCACAGCGACCTTTTACCGGCCCGATGTAGAGGATCGGTCGATTTTGGCGGCGCCTCACTGGCACAGCGCCGGTTCCTGGTCTTGGGGTGGGCTGATCGGCAACAAAGGCGAAAGTCTACTGCTCAGCGCCTCTGGCCAAGGAACCTCGGGACAGGGGATGTCCACCGGCCCGGCCGGGTCCCTGTTGACGGCCCGGCTTTCAGGGGCCTTGGCGGCCAACGGTCGTATTGAGGGGTTGTTTTTTCTGGTGCCGGCCCTGGATCCGGAGGAGGCCAAATCGTACCAAATCTGGAGCCAGTTCGACGAATTGCCCTAAGGAGCTGTCTTAAACCCCTGCCGGCTCGCGCTCAGGGTGCGTCCAAAATTTTAAGACGTTTTTTAAGGTCCGCTCAACCCGGTTTGTAGAGCATATAATCGATTCCGGCTGGGGTAAACCCGGCGCGGCGGTAGAGCCGCTGCGCGATAGCGTTGTCCTGGTCGACGTAGAGCAGGGCGTGGCGGAAGCCGGCGGCGATCCTGTTGGCCAGGGCCTGGGCCAATAGATCGGTGCCCAGACCCTGGCCGCGCAGGTGCTCTTCAATGCCAAACCAGTTCAAATAGAAATGGTCCCTGGCCTCGGGGTTGGGGCAAAAGTGGTCGAGTGGCTGGACCGCGGTTTGGCCGGCTTTCTCGCCCATTAGATAGGCATCAAAGCGCCAACTGGATGAGGTTCCCCGGCTGGGCAGGGGATGCTGTTTTAGGGCCAGTCGCTCCGGCCCAAAGTCGGCGGGCGGGGTCAGGGTGCGGTGCATTAGTTGCTTGCCGTAGGAGATTTCATAGCCTCGTTGGCGCAAGAGTCCGAGGACGTAGTCGAGACAATCGGGGAATACGCCGTGACAGAAGCGGTGGAAGCGGTAGCCGTAATAGCCCGAGGCGCGGATCTGGGACAGGCCCATTCCCTGTAAATAGTCCTCGGCGGTGGCCAATACTGCATGGCCGGCGTCTGCACAGTCGCGGCGGCAGTGGAAAAAGCGCAGCACGCCCATGGTTTTGGGCAGGGAAGGGATGCCGGTGCGGGAAATGCGATTGGACGCCTCTTCGGAAAGGCTACGCCAGCGGGCCACGTGGGCCACGGCGAGGATTTCGTCCTCGCTGCTGGCGCTGTAGAGGCGCTCGCCGTCCAGATCCTGGTAGGGCGTGTCGCGGTCTTCGTGGTAGCGGACGCCCTGGAGAAAGGCCTGGCTGTCGAGGGGGAAGGCGAAGGGGACTTGGGCGAATTCCTCGTTGTAGAAAGCGGTTAATTGGTCCGCTTTGTGCAAGGGGATTTCGCGGATCTGCACAGCTAATTGGCCGGGGTGTCGGGTGGGGTCGCCATAAGAATCCGGTTGATCGGCGTGACGGCCTCGGGGATTTTGCTCCAGTGGACCTTGTAGCCGGCCTCGGTCAGGCGATAGGTGCGGTCGACGTCAATGGCCAGGCGGTAGCCCAGTTCCTGGGTGATTATGGGCGGGGCTTTGGACAGGCCGGGTCGGTGGCAGCAGGGCATGACGGCCAAACGGCTATTCAACTCCAGGGCCAGGTCTATGCAGCGGTCGGTCAGGCCGGCGCAGGCGTGTACGGCCATAAGCGGCGTCCCCGGTGGCAAAAAGGAGCGCCAGTCCGGGCCGATGGGGCCTATATGATACTCCATTTTTGGCCCTACCCAAGGGGCCACTTCAACGGCGCTTTCGAGGACTTTGTGGTAGCTGGGCGGCTGGGTGCGGTCGAGGCAGACGACCCGCTCTACCTTGCGTTCGAAGAGGGCGAAGAGAATGCCCAATAGAGCGTGTCCACAGCATAGATCGCCGATGCAGGGGGCCCGCATGCGGGGGCGGACGCGCTCGAAGAATTCAAACGATTCGAGGATTTCGCCCAAGTCTACGGCGCGGCGGGCGGCCAGGGCGCGGATGAATTTGTCTTCGAGGCGGTCGGAGGCAAAGTGGCCTTCGAGAATATGGGGGGCAAATAGCCGGCTGCGGCCGGCGGCGCGCAGATCGGCGGCGGGAAAACGACTGAATTGCCTCAGGCTTTTGAAGGTGGTCGGGCCGTCGAGGAAAAAACGCACCCGCTGGCCGTGGTCGTCTCGCTGCATTTACGGGGCCGCCTGGGAGTCGAGGCAGGCGGCCATGCCTACCAAGGCGGCGGGAATGCCGTTTTCGGTGGCGTAGGTCTGCCCCGGGAATAAGTTGACTACCGCGTCGGCGTAGCGCGAGACCCCTTTGGGAATGCCCTGGCGCGAGCCGATAAAGATATTGACCCGCTTTTTTTTGTATAGTTCGCGAATGGTGGGGGCGGCCTGGTCTAAAGGCTGGCCCAGGGCTGAGGTGATAATCATAGGTTCCTCGGCCCGCTGCCGCACCAGCTGATAGAGGTCGGTGACGTGGATGGGGACGCGTTTGAGCCGGCCTTCTTTGATATTCTTGGCCTTGTCGTAGCGGGTCTTGCGCCCCTTGGTCAGACCTTCTATAAAGCGCATCAGGTCGGTGGCCCCAACCATTTCTTCGAGCCCGATTATCAATTCTTTAACGCCAAAGGCCTGGGCGGCACGGCCAATGCGGTGGCCCATGGAGGTCGAAACATCCGAGTGGTAGAGGTAGGGCAGTTGTATTATGGAGGTATGGTCGGCGACTCGACGGCCAATATCCCCGGCAAAGGATTTGCGCTGCTCCACCTGCCCTTGGAAGGCGCAGATAAAGGCGCGGCGCTGGATGATTTCGACGTAGAGGGTCTGGTCGGGGATAGTCAAATCGACATGGCAACCCAGCTCCTCGTTGACCACGGCGCCCAGGGCCACTTCGACATCGACGCTGGAATAGGCTTGGGCGCCGCGCCGGGTGCAGCGCACGGCAAAGGACTGGTCGCCGGATAATTTTTCCCGTGCCACCTCCAGGCCGGCGGCGACCATGGCGTCGAGGTCGGCGGGGCATTCGACATCGACGGGCAGGATGGTCTGGATTTCGGGTATTTTCTCCAGCAAGGCCAGGGCTTCGGTGGGTGCATCTTCGACCAGGACGATCCCTTGGATAGAGCCAAAGTCGTTGGTGCAGGTCAGGTCCAGCTCACGGACGTGGGTGGCCACTGTTTTGTCGATAGCAAGGTCGGTTTTAAGCAGGAATTGCATGGGTACCTAAAGGCTAGGGTTGAGGAGTAAAATGACGTCGGCAAAAATAATGGAGTGCTTGGGCGCTCTTTGGCTGGGTCGGCTGGAAGACGGGTAGTGCGTCGAAGACCGCGCATCCGCAGGATGCTAGCGAGTCGTAGACCCTGCATCCGTAGGAGGCTAAGGAACTCGGGGGCTTCGCCCCCTCAGACATCACTACCCGTCTTCCAGGTATGTCGTAGACTGCGTTAGCGAACCCAGCCAAGGATGGTACGCGGTATTGTATTTGAATTGTAGGATGCAATAAGCGTTTTAGCAGTTTCGTCCTTAGACCGCAATAATGTCAAGGAGTGTTGGGCGTGGTTTACAAATACGATGGGATACTAATGCAAAGTGCATATCCCATATGGCATACCGTTGACTCAGCCCCTTGGGCGGGTCGGCCGGCGGCGGGCAGTGGGGGAGCGACGGCGGGGCAGCTGGAGGCCGGGTTGGCGGCGCAGCCGGGTGGAGGGGGGAAGGCCGCAAGCGGGTCTCACTGCCCGCCAGAGGCCGTCCCGCCCAAGGGGCGCCCAATCTAAGCAAAAGATTCAGCTAATAACTAAATAAGCCAACCAGCCGTCGCATGCGTCGTTAAAAATCTGGTGCAGCGCCCCCTTTGGGATATAGATGGAATCGCCCTCGCGCACCTTGTAGACATCATCGCCAATGACCACCGTGCCATAGCCCTCGGTGATATAGTAGACCTGTTCCTTATCGTCGTGTTGGTGGCAATCCGAGGCCTTGCCCCGGACCAGGGCCTGGCGGGCCAGATAGTAAAAACCCAATAGGCAGGGCTGGTCGGATTCGGGCTCGGGCTCGTCGAGCGATTCCAGCATCAGCCAGGTGACGGCGGCCCCGTGCTTGCCCGATTCGGGGGTGACCTGGTCCCAGTGGATCAGACGCGGTTGGCTTTGGGTGCGGTCTACCGAGCAGGTGATAATGAGGTGCTCGCACCACTCATCTTCGCTGCCGGCGAAAAACTGATGCTGGACACCAGGGGCAAAGTAGATGGCCATACCCGGCCGCACGGGGTGAAGTTTGTCGCCCACCAGGACTTCACCGGTGCCCTTGAGGATATAGTAGTATTGCTCGGCGTTGGGGTGGTTGTGGCTGTCCGATTCCTTGCCGGCCTGCATGGCGTGGCGGGCGATACCGCCCATATGGTGTAGGCAGGCGGCCGGGTCGTCGCTGTCGGCGTCAGTGGGTTTGAAGATATGCCAGACCAGGGCGTTGATATGGCCGACGTACGGATTGACGTCGCGCCAGTTGCAGACGATGGCTCGGGACATGGGACTTTCCTTTCGCGGCGGTATATGTAAGTTGGCGTGTATGGGCAGGGAGTGTACTTAATTCGCGATGGCGGATCAACTACCCGTTTGCACGGGCGGGCAAAGCCATATTCTCTTTTTCAAACAGAACCTAGTTAGGAGGGCTGCGTGGAATTCAACGTAGATTGGACCAATCAATTGTGCATTGGCCGTCGGGGCGTTGTGGTGGCTGAATTGCCCAAGGCGGCGATGGAAGGCCTGGGCATTTTGCAGGAAGGCGGTAACGCCGTCGATGCGGCTGTGACCATGGCCACCGTGCTCAATGTCGTGGGGCCGGGCTATAGCGGCTTGGGCGGAGACGCCTTTATTTTGGTGTGGGATGCCCAGACTAAGAAGGTGACGGCGATCAATGGCTCGGGCGCTGTGCCGCTGGATGCTTCGGTCGAATACTACCGCAAGCAGGGCTTGGAGGCTATGCCCGTCGATGGCATTCACAGCGTCTCGGTGCCGGGTGCCGTTGACGCTTATTGCACCGTGCTGGAGCGCTTTGGTACCATGCCCTTGGAGCGGTTATTGGCCCCGGCCATTGCCTACGCCGAGGAGGGCTACGAGTTGCCCTTGGCCCATGCCCGCTATCTAATGGAGCACGAAAAACTCAATAAATTTCCCTCCAGCGCCGCCATCTTTTGCCGCGATTTGCAGGTCTCCGGCCATCTGGGCCGTCTAGTCAATAAGGATCTGGGTTGCACCTTAAGGCGTATTGCCGAAGGCGGTCGGCAGGCCTTTTACGAGGGCGAAATAGCCGCCCAGATCGTCGCTTGTTCCCAGGCCGAGGGCGGCTTGTTCAGGATGGAGGATTTCGCCCGCCATCAGACCCAGGTGTACGATCCCATTGCGGTGGACTACCGCGGCCATACCGTGTACCAGACAGCTCTGCCCTCGCAGGGGCATATTGTGCTGGAAATGCTCAATATCCTCGAAGGCTACGAATTGGAGGCTATGGGCTTTGGCAGTCTCGACCATGTGCACTGCATGGTCGAGGCGAAAAAGCGGGCCTTTACCGACCGCCTGGCTTTTTCCGGTGATCCGCACTTTGTCGATGTGCCGATGGACAAAATCCTCTCCAAGGAATTCGCCGCCCAACGCCGCGCTAGCATCGATATGGGGCAGGCTTCCGCTGCGGTGACCCCGGGCAATGTGCATCACGACGGCGATACGACCTCCTTTGCCGTGACCGACGGACAGGGCAATGCGGTATCCTTTATCATCAGTCTGTCGAGCTATCTAGGCTCGGGGCTTGTGGCTCAGGGCACGGGCATGCTACTCAACGACCGGCCCGGCCGCGAGCAGGGGTTTGTTTTTGACGAAGGGCATCCCGATCGCCTGGAGGGCGGCAAGCGCACGGTGCATACGCTCAATACTTATATGGTGTGCAAGGGGGATGAGGTTTTTTTTCTAGGCAATACCCCGGGCGGGGACATGCAGCCGCAATTGAATACGCAGTCCATCGTCAACGCCATCGACTTTGGTATGGCGCCGCAGTGGGCCGTGGAAGCACCGGTGGTCATGAGCACGCCGGGGACCTGTCCGGGCGAGGTGGGAGATCCCTATGTATTGCACCTGGATCATCGCTTTGGCGAGGAGATGAAAGCCGCCCTGGAACAGCGCGGCCACGAAGTGCGGCTGGCACGGTCCCCGGGCAACCGCAAGATGATCATGCGGGACCCTGAGGCCGGGGCCTGGATGGGCGGCTCGGAAAGGGAAGCATTGGCTTTTTAATGCGTGCGGTAGGAATTGGGCAAAGTTTAACCAAATTGGGCAAAGTTTAACCAAGCTGAAGGGAATTGCGGATATGGGGCAAAACGGCCCTGGCCGATTTTCAGTGACGGTCCCAAGGCCTCCCCTAAAACAGCGCAAATTCAAACGCTTCCCAGCTTGACGCCGGGCAAACACTGGCGGATCTTAGGCCCAAACCAGCCAGGAGCCTATTATGCCTAAAATTATTGCCCAGGTGCCCCTGCTCGGGGGCGCCTACGAAATTGATTTTGACGATACCATCAACGCCCTGGCGCCCAGCGCCGCCGCCGCCGATGTGCAGTTGGGCCCGACCCTTTTCGATATCCAGGTCAACGGCTATGCCGGGCGCACCTGCCGCATGGCCGGTCCGGACAAGCGCGACGCTTTGGCCTGGATCACCAGGTTGATGCGCCAGTTCGGTGTTGGCTGGTGGATGCCCACCATCACCACGGCTTCGGCCCAGGCATTGGAGACAGCTTTTGCCGCCTGCGCCCAGGCCTTAGACGAAGACGGCGACACCGCCGCGTCGATTCCGGGGCTGCATTTGGAAGGGCCCTATATATCGCCGGTGGACGGCCCGCGGGGGGCGCATAATATAGAGCACGTAAGGCCGCCGGACTGGGGTGAGTTCTCCCATTTGCAGGCTGTTTCGGGTGGCCGCATTAAGCTGGTCACCATAGCACCCGAAGTCGAGGGCTCGGTGTCCTTTATCGAGCGCTGCCGCGCCGAGGGGGTGGTGGTGGCGTTAGGGCATACCAACCTCGACCGCGAATCGCTTAGTCGGGCGGTGGCGGCGGGGGCGACCTTGTCGACGCATTTGGGCAACGGCGCCCACGACCAGGTGCAGCGGCACAATAATTACCTGTGGTACCAACTGGCCTGTGAGGGGATTTACGCTTCGTTTATAGCCGACGGCCAGCACTTGCCGCAGGAATGCCTGTATTCAATGGTCAGGGCCAAAGGGCTGGAGCGCTCGGTCCTGGTATCCGATGCGGTGCTGCTGGGGGGCATGCGGCCGGGGGAATACGAGATTGGCGACAACAAAGTCGAAATGCTGCCCTCGGGGCGGATCGTTTTGTCGGGGACGCCGAACTTGGCTGGCAGCGCCGCCAATTTGCGCGAATGTGTCGAGCATCTGGTGGCAGCGGCCGGGATTGAGCCAGTTGCAGTCTGGAGCATGGCCAGTCTGCAACCGGCGCGGCTGTTGGGGTTGGATGGTCTGTTGGGCTTGGAAGTGGGGAAGGAGGCGTCCTTCACGGTGTATCAATGGGATGAGGAAGGACCGCGCCTCGACGTGCAGCAGACCTGGGTAGGGGGCCGCCTGGTATACGACAAGGCGGTGACTCCGGATGTTGTTATCCCAGACAGGCCGGTGGATGCGGCGGCGCCGATTTAGCGATGGGTTTTGGATTTTTATATTTTGCAGATCTGGTGGCATAGACCTACCGAGCATTCACCTAGGCACTTACACAATTTTTTAACGTTTACATCCGGGCTATTACAGTCCGGATTTTTCTTGGAAAGAGGAACTATGCCGCGTATTGCCGTAGATGAACTCCGCCGTACCTGTAGCCGAATCTTTACTGGGGCCGGTCTGCAACAGGGCGAAGCCGACCAGATAGCCTGGTCGTTGGTGCAGGCTAATTTAATGGGCCACGATTCGCACGGGGTGATTCGCATTGTGCAGTATATCAAGGCCCTCCAAGGGGGGCGGGTGCAACCGGGCAAGGCGCTCAAAATTATCCGTCAGGCCGACGCTTCGGCAGTGGTTGACGGCGGCTGGGGCTTTGGCCAGACGGTGTGCCACCAGGCCATGCAGTTGGCGGTGGAAAAAGCCCGGGCCCGTTCAGTGGGGGTGGTGGAATTATTCAATAGCAGCCATATCGGGCGACTGGGCGAATACGTCGAATGGGCCGCCGAACAGGGTTTTATCGGTATTTGCATGTGCAATAACCACGGCGGCGGCCAATTGCAGCCCGCCTTTGGCGGCATTGACGCGAAAATGTCGCCCAATCCGCTGGCGGTGGGCATTCCCACCGGCAAGGGCTTCCCCATTGTCGTCGATATGACCTCCAGCGTCGTGGCCGAGGGCAAGATCCGCGTCAAGCGCAACCAGGGCGAAGCCCTGCCCGACGGCTGGATTATCGATGCGGAGGGCAAACCCTCCAACGACCCCGATAAATTCTACGGTCCGCCCCATGGTGCCATTCTGCCTTTTGGTGGAGTTGCCGCCCATAAGGGCTATGCCTTGGCGGTGGTGGTCGATGTGCTCTCCGGGGCCTTGGGGGGCAGTGGTTGCAGCGGGCGCTCGTCGCAGGGCGGCGGCAACGGTGTATTCATCATGGCGCTGGATATTGGCGCTTTTACCGGGCCGGAGCTATTCGAGGAGGAGATCGACCACTTTATCGATCATCTCAAGGCGAGCCGCTTGCTGCCCGGTTTTGACGGAATTTCGCTGCCCGGCGAAATTGAGCAGCGGTTGCGGCTGCAGCGCCAGGCTGATGGGGTCGACGTCGACGAGGAGACTTGGCGGCAGATTGGGGCTACGGCAGAGGCGGTGGGGGTGGCGTTGGCGGAGTGAAGTTGGTTGTCGTTTTGGCTTGGTCGCCTCTTGGCGGAAGCGGTAATAAAAACTAACCGGCCTTAACAAGCCTTTACTCATCCAACAACTCGACCAAATCCTGGCTGGCTTTGAGGCCGTGTCCTGAGAGCACTGCGACTACTTTCTGGCCGGGTTCGATAAGGCCGGTTGTGCGTGCCTGAGTAAGGCCGTCCCAGACTACGGCTGAAGTGGGTTCGACGCAGAAGCCGGCTCGGCCCAGGTGTTTAAGGCCGTGGGCGATAGAATCCTCGGAGACGGCGACTACAGTGCCGCCGGATTGGTGCAGGGCTGCGATGATTTCGCGGTCGCGGACGGGGCGCGGCAGGGCGATGCCCTCGGCCCGGGTGGGTTGTGGGGCGGTGGCCGGGGCTACTTCATCGGCGCCGGCGTGGAAGGACTTGTACAGGGGCGAGACGTTTTTGGCCTGCACGGCGATAAGGCGCGGCAGGCGGGCGATGATACCGGCGCGGCGCAAATCTTCAAAGCCGCGGTATAGGCCCAGCAAAATGCTGCCGGCCCCCACTGGACAGGCCACCGCATCGGGGGCCGTCCAGTTTAGTTGCTCAGCAATTTCGTAGGCCAGGGTCTTGAGGCCGTCGATGAAGAGCGGGTGCCACAAATGCGAGGCGTAGACGGACGGGTTGGCATCGATGTATTCTAATAGGGCCTCCGTGGCCCGGGGGCGGGGGCCTTTTACAGGCACCAAGGCGGCCCCGTAGAGGCGGATTTGCGCCAATTTGCCGGCGGCCGCCGAGGCCGGGCAGAAGACTTTTAGGCGCAGCCCGGCACGGGCAGCGTAGGCGGCCATCGAGGCCCCGGCATTGCCCGAGGAATCCTCGACCGCTTCGGCCACGCCCAGATCGCGCAGATGGGTCATTAGCAAGGCGGCACCGCGGTCCTTGTAGGAGCCAGTGGGCAGGGCGTATTCCCCCTTGGCTAATACTTCCATGCCATCCAGGTTGAAAGGCGTCAACGGTGTCCGGATTTCGCCCAGGCTGACGGGCGGGCCCAGGACGGGCAGGGCTTCGCGGTAGCGCCACATATCGGGCGGGCGGGTGGCGATGGTGGCCAATGGGAAGGAAATGGGACCTTGTTGGTTGTCCAAGGCCTGTCCACAGGCATCGCAGCGGTAGGGCGCCTGAGCGGCGGGGCAGGCGCTGTGGCAGGCGGGGCAAATAAAGTCGAGGGACATGAGTGGTCGCCGGGCTAGGGTGGAGGGGGACGGCTATAATTTAGCTGGCGGCGGCAAGGGGGCAAGCCGGAACAAACTATGGGTCTTGGCGTCTAAGAAGATTATGCGGGGCAATTTATTTGAGCCCGTGGATGGCTGGCCTATCGTCTGGGGATTTTCTCACAAAAAGGCCTGTGCGGGCACGGGTCCGTCGGTTCGGATAGTTGCGAATTTTCTATTAGGAGATCGACAATGCAGAAGGTGGTCGTAATGGGGGCGGTGGCGGCGGTTTTGGGGCTGGCCGCCTGTGATGGCAACAGCCCGGTGGCTTCGACTCCGGCGGCCGGCGATGCCGGCAAGCTGACGGTTTCGGCACAGACGGCGGGCGGCACCGCCGAGCGACCCAGTCCCCAGGCCAGGGGACGCGGGGAGGATGAAAGTGCCACGAGCGGGGGCGATGGGGCCGCCAGCAGGCCCAGTGATTTGGACGGCGGCGATTTTATCCGTTCCGATGATGCGGCCGGGGGGCCACCGCCCAGAGGCCCGGAGCGGGGCGATGGTTTGGGCGGTTTGGGGGGCATCCTTGAACTGACCGATGAGCAGGCCGCCGCTCTGGCCCAATTGCAGACCTATCGGCGCCAACGACAAGAAGAGGTTTTTTCTGGCATCGAAGCAGCGACCGAGGAGGTCGAGGCGATCTTCCCTCAGGCCCTTGAACGGATCTTGACCCCAGAGCAGGCGGCCCGGTGGGAGGAATTGCAAAATGAGCCGCGCCGCCCGGTGCGACCCCCGGAAGAGGGGCGCGGCGGTTTGCCCGATATCCTCGACTTTAGCGACGAGCAACGAGCCCAATATGAAGCACTGCTGGCCGCCGTGCTTGAGGAACGGCAGGCAGGGGCCGAGGAATTGCAGGCCCTGGAAGCGGCTTTCCGCGCCGATTTGGAAGCGCTATTTACCGATGAGCAGTTAGCGATTTGGCAGGAATTGGTCGAAGAGCGCACGGTCGATGCACAGCCCGGGCCGGACGACGAGCCCAGGCCGCCGCGAGACGATGGTGATGCGGGCGGCGAAGACCGCGACGAGGCGACGACCACCGAGCCCAGTATGGACCCCGAAGACGGCGATCGCTCCGGTGGGCCCGTGGACGGAGGGAGGCCCATCGAAATTGAGCCCGACGATGGCCGGGGCGGCGGACGGACGGCCTTCCTGACCGAACTCCTTGGTCTAAGCACTGAGCAGGTGGCCCAGATTGAAGCGCTGGAAGCGGCTTTGGAAGAGGCGCGCCAAGCCATTTTTGACCGCGTTTCCCAGGTGCAAAAGGATTTCGAAGCCGATATCGATGTCCTGCTAACCCAAGAGCAGGCGGAGCGCCTGGCCGCCCTGCGCAACGGCGAGTTGGAAGAGCCAGCGCCCGAGCCGGTAGATCCGCAGGTCCAGCGGCTGGCTTTCCTGACCGAGGAACTGGGTCTGGATGGCGAGCAGGTCGCCGCCCTGGAAGAGGCCTTGCAAGCCCAAAGCGAGGCGCGGCTGGCGCTACGGCGGGAATTCGGCGCAATTCTGGAGGAATTGGACGGCGAATACCAGGCGAAGTTGGCCGAGATTCTCACTCCCGAACAACTTGCCCGTTTGCAACAAGGCCGCGACGAGCCCGGCATTAGACCGTTGCCGGCCGATGAGGATCGTGGCGGTCGTGGCGAAGGGCCGGAAGGCGGCGAGACGGCTGGCGGTCGCACGGGGGGCAACCGCGGTGAGGGCGGTGGCCCCGACCGGGATTTGCCGGCTGAAGAGGGCTAAGCGTCAACCGTCGTAGGGAAAACACTGAAAATCCCGTCGCCCGACCATACTGGTTGGGGCGGCGGGATTTTTTTGTGCCGTCCTGTGATTGGTCCTAATACAACTGGGATATTTTGGGCCCAGCCAGGCCGCTGTGGGGTGTTCCATATCGTCTTGCCGTATGTCACGATAGGGCCCCTGTTAAGGTCTTGTTGGTAGCATTGTTTTGGTCAACTATGGGATGAGACTTTAAGGAGGTCGAAATGAAGGGGTTGGAGATTGCAAACCGTTATTTTCACGAATGGGGGTTACCGTATTTGCGGAGCCATCATGCCGAGTTAGTAGACCGTCTAGCCGCCGGAATGATCAGCGGCTCCGATTCTATCGGGGCCGACGACGATATTTCCCGAGACCACAATTGGGGACCGGGGTTTTCTCTCTGGCTGACAGCAGAGGATTTTTCTGCGAAGGGCGCGGCCCTGGCAGCCGATTTGCACGGGGCCGTGCCAGATGTATTTGACGGATTTGAGATTGTCGCCGGCTTTGGATCCAAGGCGCAGAGTATCCGCGTCCGCTCGATGGACGAATTCTTCATGGATGAAACGAGTGGGCACCGGGAAATGCCCGCTTCTTTGGACCGGTGGAAACCCACGCTACGCGATGAGTCGCATCTCTACTTTCTCAAACACGGCCGCGTTTTCCATGATCCGCTGGGTCAGTTCAGCCGACGACGGGAGGCCTTCTGCACCTGGCCTCGACCTACTTTGCTGGGTAGGATTGGCAATACCTTGTGGCAACTTTGGCACTACGGCGAGTACAATTTCGACCGGGTGGCGAAACGAGGCGATCGGTTAGCTGTAATGCTCTGTAAGGCTGAATTCATTCACCACGCCATGCGTCTTTGTTTCTATCTGGAAGAGGATTTTGTCCCCTATTGGAAGTGGGTGGCCTATTGCTTCCGGCGGCTTGAGAGGGGCGGCGAAATCGCAGATAAACTGGATCGGTTCAATGAGGAAACAGAGATAGCGATGCAGAAGGAGCTGATTGAGGGGCTGTGCGCGACCCTTTGCGCCCGTGTGATCGAGAAGGGATACGTCTCTGCCGGGCAAGTTGGAGGTGGCAGCCCGCTGGAGATCCAAGCCAGGCTTGAAACGGTGAGACAGCAACTACAAGATTTGTCACAATAAACTGTTTTGGCTTTGGACAATATCTTCCAGCACGGTGATGCGCTTCTCGTCGGCATCCATTTCAACTAGGACCCCATATGGAATTGGCAAAGGGCCCCTCGAATGCTCCATGGGCACATTTACCAGCGTTGGCTTGTTCAAGGGCACAATGAACTCATCAAGATAGTCTCGTAGGGTCTGCTTTCCGTTTGGGCGTCCCCGTTCCTTAATAGATCCCCACTCGGACAGCTCGCCTGTCTGGGTTTGGGCAATGATGATAAACCCCCTGGCCTCCTGTAGCCGGCTCGCATTGTGCAGTTGCGCGAGCCACTTGGACCAAAAAAGGTTCTCATTGGACAAATCGAGTACAACGATCTTGCCGCTAAAATCAATCTCCCAGGGAGTTCCCAAGGTGAAATTAATTTCACAACCGCCAACCATGGGGGCCCGTATTCGACCTGGTACAAGTGTTTCGACGGACGGATTAAGGCCTTCAAGAGGGAGGTCCCACGGTCGACCATGGCCTTGGAGGAGTTTATTGAAACAAACCAGGGGCCGCTTCATATCTGCCGGTTCCCAGTAGTTCAAATCGGCGAGATTCTGAAAACAAAGGCTCCACGGAAACGCGAACTTATGGATCATATAATGAAGTTGGTCAATATTGCTGTGGCCAATGAATAGCTTCGGATTTTTCTTGATAATCTCGAAATCAAGCCACGGGAAGAGTCGCCCGGCCCCAACGCCACCGTGGGCGCACCAGATTGCCTCGATGGTGTCGTCCTGGAACATAGCCATGAGATCTGCCGCGCGGTGTTGATGCGTCCCGGCAAAATAGCCCATTCTCTCGCCAACGTGTTGGCCAACAACGGGTTCAAACCCAAGAGAGCGCACAGCTGCTACGCACCCTTCCACGGCCGGAAGGGGAATCCATCTGGCCGGCGAAACAAGGCCAATCTTTGAACCAGTTGATAGGGCTTTGGGTTTGGTCAAAAATATCCTTTGCTGCCATCATTGCCATGGCAGATAGCCGGCTCACGATTGGCCAACCCGCGCAGCGGGTTGGCGTAGCTCAAGGGGCGTATACGCCGCCACGCAAAACCATGTGTTAGAGGCGACGTGGACTGCAAATTCTGTTTCAGCCGGTGTGAATTCACACAGACCTATTGAGAAGGGGGCTACAGCGTCTGCACCACTAGGTTGCGGAAGCGGATCTTCACGTCTGACAGGCCCCCCATACCGGCGTGCGTCTGCAAACCGATGTGTCCCGTACGGGGCATGGTCTTCCAGGCGTATTTGAACTTGTTGTTGGTACCATCCAGATTTACCCCCGGCGTATCGAACAGGTCGAGATCCGCCTCCACAACCTGCACGCCGTTCAGTTCCACCTCGACCCGAGGTCCTTCACACCGCAGCCGCATCCGGTTCCACTCTCCCGCCGGTTTCAGTGGGTTGGTCGAGGCCTCGATCATGTCATAGAGGGCACCGTTGTCACCCTTGCCCAGAGGCGGCTCCTTGCCATATGTGTCCAGGATCTGGATTTCCAGCCCGGTGTGGACCTCGTCGTTTAGGTCGGACACGCGCAGGAACACGCCGCTGTTCACCTTGGCGTCGGCGTTGTATTCGAAGGTGAGTTCGAAGTCGCTGTACTGGGCCTGCGTGCTCAGATTGCTCATTTTGCCGGCTTCGGAGGTGCAGACGATCATGTCGTTCTCGACGGTCCACAGGTGGGGATTTTTGTGGTCTTCCCACCCGGTTAGGTCCCGGCCGTTGAATAGCTTGATGGTTTCCGTCATTAGGTATCCTTTCGAGTAGAGGAGGGCGGCTCGTCAGTGGCGTATTTACTCCGCGTGAGAGGCGATGGGGAATCAGCACACGCGACACATTTCCGTCTAGCATGTCTAAAAAATATAAAGGTCCTATTAGGGCATCGGGTCAAGTCGTCGTCCCACCCTGGTTTTGGAGAATTATTAGAATAAGATCTGATAAGAGCAATGGATTTATCCTTTTATCTAACGCACTTCCAGTCACCGAACCGGCGTAGCCTCTAATATCCTCGCGCCTTTCTGACAGGCGATGTGCCTTTTAAGCCGAATCCTAGTGTGGGCGGGAATATACCGTAAGGAAGGCGGTATAAATAGAATCCGTCGGACCCGGGTGGAGTTGCCAAATCAAATAGCAGGAATTCCTCTCCGTCTACAGTGCTGAATTGCCGTAGGCAATTTGGGCGGAGGGCGCATGCTCGAAGCCAGAGGTATGGTGTTAATTGATCTTGTGGCCGGGGTGGGGCGTAGGATTTCTCCCCTCACTGATAAACCGGCGCATTGCTCCACTTATTTTTCAACGACAAAATGAACGTGGTCTGTCGCATCCCTGAATTGAGGCAATTCTGCCGTCTCTGCAGCAAAAGTAACCACATTGGCATAAGCAGAGGGTTCGTTTTTCTTAAGCATCTCAAGAAGCGGTGCCATTCCTCCGACGAAGCTTTCTACTCCAGCATAGCTGACGATTTGTAAACCGGCACTTTGTATTTCCTTGCGGGCAATCTCGGGGTTAGACCAGTGGCATTCTGTGAACCCAGATAATTCGCCCCCTGCGAACGTCTTTTCCTCGAGCATGCTGCGCAAAAAGCCAGCATCGCTGAAGCGCTGTGGGAAATCGACTACACCAGCCCTGAGTAAACCCCATGCATTGAGGTAGGCAACAATAGCTCTGCAACCCGGTTTGAGAACTCGGACTAACTCGCCCAGCGCCTGAGATCGATCTTCACGGTTAATCAGGTGATACAGGGGACCAAGATGGAGGGCGGCATCAAATGATTCATCCTCAAATACACTGAGATCTCGCGCATCTCCTTGGATAAAATTAGTCGCGCTAATTCCTTCAGAGACGAAGGCCTGCTTTCCCCTAGATAGCAGGTTCTCAGATAGATCGAACAACGTTACTTGGTAGCCACGTTTAGCCAGTTCGAGGGCGTAGCGACCAGGACCACTCCCAATGTCACACACGCATCCGGTAGTGGGGAAGTATTTCTCGATGAGTTGAAGTGTGGAAGCAAATTCAATCCGTGAGAGTCCGACCTCCAGACGTTCCCACTCGCTTTCAGGGGCTGAGTTGTAGTATGATCTAACCAATTTGCTCATTTAGGCCACAATTTCAATAAACGGATTGTAAGTGAAACCCATTATGAGGCTTTCCACCTCGTTTGGGCGGGGATAGCCAATTCGACGTTACGCTATCCCTAAATCCCTTCAAGAAAAACAAAACGCGTTCTATCATCAATAGGATTATCGAAAGCAGCCTCTTTCCTCGGTCGCATCCGCTCTGTTCCTTAGTCCAGGCATGCTGATCCGCGTGCGTCAGGCCACGGGGTTCAAAGATAGATGCACCCTGCTGCCTCAGAGTTTCATCCCTGAGTTGCGGGCCTACTGGCTGGGCTGCCAACCGAAGAAATGGTTATTTTCTGGGGCTCGCCCCGGTCGCCATCTGACGGACGAATGTGCAGGAAGTCTTCTAACCGGCGATGGAGATAACCCGACAATCTGTGGACTTATAGGGTACGGATTTGACAGTCAAATCGTTTTGACATGGATGTAGGCTTTCTGCTCATTGGGACTCAGGTGCTCATAGAGGGAGCCTCCAAGTCCGCCCGAAGGGCTTAGCCCACCCCTTTTCCATCTAGTTGAACGATCCTCCGTCTCACCACTCTTTTCTGCCCGTACAATTGGCCGACCAATGTCAAGCGGGTAGAGATCGCCAAGCTCCTCGTCGCGCATGGACTTACTGAGGGCAAAGGCCGCATCCGCATGCAAGAGTAAAATTAATAGGGACTAAACAGCAAGAATTCCTTGGCCCGTCCAGCATCGGCTCTTGGTCATTGGGGGATTTGTTAAAAGGGCGCGTCCGATATAACCGGACGCGTCCTTTTTATGCGCTAAAGATCACCCTTCTAGCTGGTCACTGCTCCTTGGGCTGCCGAGGAGACCTGGCGGGCGTATTTGGCCATCACGCCTTTGCTGTAGCGCGGCGGCGGAGCCTGCCAGCCGGCCAGACGCGCCTCGATTTCTGCGTCGCTCAAATCAACATCCAAGCGGCATTCGACCGTATCAATGGTGATGGTATCGCCCTCCTCAAGCGCCGCCAGAGGGCCGCCCGCCGCCGCTTCGGGGGCGACGTGGCCCAACATTAGGCCGCGGGTGGCTCCGGAAAAACGGCCGTCGGTGATAAGCGCCACCGATTCGCCTAAACCGGCTCCGACAATAGCGCCGGTGACAGCGAGCATTTCGCGCATGCCGGGTCCGCCCTTGGGGCCTTCGTAGCGGATCACCACCACATCGCCGGGTTGGATGCGGCCATCGGTGATGGCGGGCATGACCTGATCCTCGCTGTCGAAGACGCGGGCCGGTCCTTGGTGCTGGGCGCGCTCGTGGCCGGCCAGTTTTACCACCGCACCCTCGGGGGCCAAATTGCCCTTGAGGACCACTAAGCCGCCCGATTTTTTCAGCGGTTGGTCGGCCGGCACCACCACTTCCTGGCCGGGGGTCTCTTCGGCGCGGTCGGCTTCCTCGCCAATACTGCGGCCCGATACGGTGAGGGCGTCCTCGTTGAGAAGGCCCCGTTCCTTGAGACGGCGGGCCACCAGAGCAATGCCGCCGGCTTTGTCCAGATCGGGGGCGACAAAGCGGCCCCCCGGCTTGAGGTCGACCATGAGCGGCGTCGAGCTGCTCAGGGTCTGGAAATCCTCGATATCCAGCTCTAAGCCCTGCTCGTGGGCAATGGCGAGAAAGTGCAGCACGCCGTTGGTCGAGCCGCCGGTGGTGGCGATGGAGCGAATGGCGTTGTCGAGAGCGGGGCGGGTGACGATCTGCGACGGGGTCAGCTGCCGCTGTACCAAATCGACGGCCAGGGCGCCGACTTGGGCGCCGACGGCTTCCTTGCGCGGGTCGGTGGCCGGCACCGAGCCGGAGCCCATCAGCGCCACGCCGAGGATTTCGGCGGCGGTGGCCATGGTATTGGCGGTGAACTGGCCGCCGCAGGAGCCGGCCCCGGGGCAGGCGTTTTCCTCCAGATTGCGCAATTGCTCATCGTCGATGCGGCCGGTGGCGTGGGCGCCAATGCCCTCGTAGACGTCCTGGATGGTGACAAATTCGTCGTTGTGGCGCCCTGGCATAATCGAGCCGCCGTAGAGCAGCACCGAGGGGATATCGAGGCGGCACATGGCCATAATGGCCCCGGGCGTGGTCTTGTCGCAGCCGGTGAGGGCGACAAAACCATCTAGCATATGGCCGCGCACCACCAGCTCCATGGAATCGGCGATGACCTCGCGGGAAATAAGCGAGGTTTTCATGCCCTCGGTGCCCATGGTGATGCCGTCGGAGACCACCACCGTATTGAATTCCATCGGCGTGCCGCCGGCCTGGCGGATGCCGGCCTTGACGTGCTCGGCCAGGCGGCGCAGACCAAAATTGCAGGGACCCAGCTCGGTCCAGGTATTGGCAATGCCTATCAGGGGTTTCTGCAGGGCCTCGGCGTCGTAGCCGGCAGCCCGGTACATGGCGCGGGCGCCGGCCCGGGAGGGGCCTTGGGTAATATGCTTGCTGATCGGGATCTGGTCGGTCATGAAGGCTCTCTCTAAGAAGGGATGCAAATCGTCGTATAATACCAGACTGACATCAAAATGGCCGGATGTTTCTGGCCAGCAGCCAAGGACTACCCGCTGAACATCCGGATATCTTCACATCAAATTGGAATAAGAGGCCATAAAATAACGGCTTTGATCCGCCATGACAAAAGCCGACTGCCAATTTTAGGGAGTCGGCAATTGCCCGGTGCCGTAGGCGAAGGCGGCCTGGACGATCAGCCAGACGACTTCCAGGTCCTCGGCGTTGCGCGGAGCCCAGATCATGACTAAGTCGGAATGGGCAGAGCCTACTCCGAGCATGGCCGAAAAAGGATGCAGCGTGCCCCAGCCCTGAGGGCGAACAATCTCGCGGAACAGGCCCCGGGGCAGGAACAGGTGCATGCTGCCCTGGGCGCGGCTGTGCAAATGGCCGATAGAGCCGCCGTTGGCGTAGCGCTCAATATCGGGCCCTCCCTCCAGGCCCGGTTCCAGGTGCCAACCCAGGCCCGGCTCTAGCAATTGTACTGGTTGTACAGTGAGACCGGGCAGGCGGGCCACGGAGGCGGCCAACTGGTCGTACATATCGTCCGGGGCGATCTGCGTCAATTGCAGATGCGGCACCCTATAGGTCTCCTCGGGTTGGGGGCCCTGGCGGGCGGGCAGGTCTTGGAGGGCGCTGATCAGCTCTTGGAGGGGCTGCGGATCTAAGGTCGCCGGGCCGCCGAATTGATCGACGAAATCGAGGAAGTCGGCGAAGTCGATTTGGGCGTTCCCGTCCAGGTCAAAGGGCCGTGACGACTCGCTGAAGGGGCTTTCGAAATGGTGCGAAAAAAGTAGGAAGTCGGCCATATCGACGCGACCGTTGCCGTTGAAATCGGCGTTGCGGGCCCCGCTTGGCAGGGCCAGAAAGAGAGCGCATAAGACACTGCCGAGTAGGGAGATAGGTAGTCTGGACATAGGGATGGTCCTGTTGGGGCCAAGGAAAATTCACAGCCGCTGGAGAAGCTAACTACGCACCGAAATATACCTTTCAGGTCGAGAACGCCCAAATTTATTCGCCGCCGTCGCGCCAGGAGCTGCCGTAGCAGGCCAGGCGCAAACCGGCCCGCTCCATATTGTGGCGGCTGGAGGAGAAGGGGGCCGCATTGCCCAGCACCAGATCGCAGCCGGCCAGGGCGCTCTGGCGCAGACGGTGGTGGATCAGGGCGCTCTGGCAGCCGTGGCGCCGCTTGGTCGGCAGGGTCGAGGCGGCGGCCAGGCTGCCGATGTCGGCGGCGATATTAAGGGAGGCCACTGCCGCGGGAATCGCATTGAGATAAGCAATATACAGGTGGTAGGTCGATTGGCTGTTTTCGGCCCGCTCAAAGGCTTCGTTTAATGTCCAGGAGGCGGGGCCAAATTCGTTGCCCTGGCGGAACAGGTCCATAAACAAATCGAAGTTTTGCGGGCCGGCTTCGACGACGTTGACCCCGGCGGGCGGTTCGATTTCCTCCACAGGGGGCAAACCGTAGAGGGTGGTATTGGTGCCGGTCTGGTATACGCCTTTGGCCATCAGAGTAAGGCGATGTTGATCGGCGAAATCGTCCTCGTAGGCGTAGAGGGAACAGGCTATGTCGTGGCGGCGGTAGAAATCGAGGATATCATCGAGTTGGTCAATGCTATCAGCACAGAGACCCATGACGCGGTTTTTGCCGGCCATATCGGGGTGGTTGAATTTTACCGCTATGGTGGAACCAAAGACCTGGGCGCTGGCCCGGTACGGATTGCCGGGCAGATTGGCCACGGCCTGCTGGCGGGCGTGGGCTCCGTCTATTTCGCGTTGGCGCAGGCGCTGGACTAAGGCGGGGGTGACAAAGGGGACTTCCATGGCGGCTCCTTGAAAGGGGTGAAAGTTGGGGCCCTTGCTATAAAGGGCAAGGACCCCAACTAACGACGCCACGGCAGGAGGGCTGGTTCAATCAGACGGCGGCAATGGCAGCGCGGGTGCCTTGCAGATCGAAGCAGTCCTCTTGGTTGGTGCGCATCAGGCGAGTGGCCAGCCCCATGGCCTGGGCTTCGCTGAGGAGGCCGTCGTCGACTTCGCCCTGAAGGGCGAAGGTGAGCCAGCGGCGGGCTTGGATGGCGTACGCCGCCGAGGAGGTGGGCCAGCCGGTATCGCCGCCAAAGCCGAATAGCTTATTGGCCGGGGCGGCGTGGATAAAACTGCGGACGAAATGGGCCGAGGCATAGGGGTTTATCGACCAAGCCCAGCACAGATCGGCCCAGACATTGGAATAATGCTTGGTCAGGGCGATCAATTCGTCGTTGTAGGGGTAGGCGATATGCATCAGCACAAAGCGGCAATCGAGGTAGCGGGCCAATAGCGCGTCGAGATTGCCCGCTTTGATGCGGTCGACGGGCATGCGGTCGTTGCCGGCGTAATAGCCGGTGTGGATTTTGAAGGGCAGATTGTGCTCAATGGCCAGTTCGACACCGCGGGCCCAGCACCAGTCGCCCAGGCACAGGCGTACCTCTTCTGGGACCTGGTCGGGTACGCTCATCACGTGCTGCAGGGCCACAGCGGCTTCCTCGTCGCTGCGCTCCCGCCAGCGCAGGGTGCGGTTGTAGGCGTGTTGCGCTTTGACGGCAATGGCGCAGGGGGCGTATTTGGCGAAGATGGCTTCCATGGCCTGGCGCAGGGAGGTCAACTCTTCTACCTGGATACCGGTTTCAGCGGCGATGTCATCGCGGTTTATCTGGCCGTTGCAAAATCCGGCCCACGACAGGTCGTAGAGGAAAAAGTCGGGGCCCGAGGCATCGGGCAGGCAGGGCCAGCAGAAATCGTCGGTCTGGACATGGTCGAGGTTGGCCACCTCTTTGAGCAGCTGCAGGCGGCCGCCGGGTTGGCGCCACTGGGTCAGCTTTTGCTGGGCCGCTTGTAATTCGTCGCCAGTCCAAGCTTTTATCTCGTATATCTCTTCGGCCAAAATGCGTACGGCCTCGCCGTAGCCGGTGAATTGGGTGGCCTCCCAGGCCGGGCGGATGCCTTCGAAACGGGCCTGGAAATCGGGGTCGGAGGCGTCCATGAGTTTTTGCATGGCCGCCGACGTGGCCCCGGCGGTGCGTAGGTCGGCCGGGACGTAATTGCCGAACAGGTCCTGGAGGATATCGGGGCCCTCCTCGACCCAATCGGGCTCTTTGCGCAGGTGCTCGTGGGTATCGATAAGGGCGGTCTGCTGGATATGGGCGGCCAAGTCAGTGGACATAGTGGACTCCTTGCGGTTATTGGGGAAGAACGGGGTGATTATATTGTCCGCTCTATACAGTGTCAAACCCGGGCGCTGGGGCCGCTCTTTGCAGGCCGGGGTGGCTGGGCGATATTGGCTGGGGGCAACTCCGGGTGGGTTGCCGCGTTTACCAACAACGGACAAGGGCGAATGCTGGGAAGGGTGTTTGCACAGTCTAAGGGCAACGATCAAACTCGGGAGGATCCATGCTCTACGCATTTATCGGTGTCGCCTGTTTGGTCGGGCTTGTGGTCCTGGCTGTAGACCGCGATCCCGACCCTGTGCCGGCGCCCCAGTGGGTCCGGGCCCCGCAGGCGGAAGGGTATTACACCGGCGTCGGTTTAGCCCGCCGGGCCGGCGACAAAGCCGGGGCCCTGCGCCGGGCCGAGGAAGAAGCCCGGGGCAATTTGGCGCAGAATATCTGGGCCGAAGTTGCGACCGTGACTCAGGTCAGCCAGGAGGAAGTGGGGGCGGCTTACTGGGAGCACTTTTCCTCCCAGGTGCAGGTTTCATCCGCTGTCGTGGTCCCCGGTGCCCTAGTCGCCGACCGCTGGTACGACCCGGTCGCTAAAATACACTATTGTTATATCAAAGTGTCCCGCGCCAATCTGGCATCCTTCCAGGCGGCCAACCAACGCCAGGTAGAGGCCTATCTCGACGCCGAACAAGCCCGCATCGCCGGCCTCGATAAAGCCACTGCCATGCTCGTTTACGTGCGCCGTCAGGTCGAGTTGCTCGAATATATGCGGCGGCACTACCAGGGTGGCCTGGTGGGCGGAGAGTACCGCTTGCAGTTAATTCACCAGACCCGGCAACTCTATGCCGAGCTGGCCGATGTCTTGGCCGGGGTCCAATGGCAAGGTGAGCCGGCGGCCCCGGTGCCGGCCCTAATTCCAGTGGAGACGGCGCTTGAAGTGCGGGCCAGCTACCAGGGCAGGCCCTTGGCCGGGGTGCCGATAACCGCGCGCTGGGATAGAGGCTACGGATTGCTCGAAGAGCGGGCCGAAAGTGGGTTGGACGGCGCGTTTGAGGTGGGGCTGTATCAGATTAATTCTATTGGTCCCGACAATCGGGTCACTCTCGCCGCCCAGGTATATGCCCTGGTCGCCGATTCGCTGCTTGCGGTCTATCCCAGAGCACCGCAGACCCAAGTGACATTTCCCTCCTTCGACTCTCATAAGGCTCTCACCTGCTACGTGACGACAGTGGAGGGAGGTGGCTATCTTGGTCTCAATGAGTTGCAGGGGCGGCTGGCTGGATACATGGGTCGCAACGGTTTTCGCGTCCTCGAAGCCGAGCCCTTAAAGGCGGGGGTGGGGCCCAGGGCCGAAGAGGGGTTGTGGATTGTCCTCAGCGTCCGGCGGCAAAGGGCCGGAGCGGCCCTGGCGCAGTGGCGGGTGTACAATACCCAGCGTTCAGATCGGGTCTGTCGCTCGGGGATTGTGCGCCAGGAGAATGCAACGGACAGTCGAGTTGGGGCCGAGCAACTGCAGCAGGCGCTGTACACCAAAATCAAAGGGAGTATCGCCGATGCCGTTGGCGCGTGTATGGGGCTTTAGCAGCATAGGGCTTCTCAGTCTGTCTTGGCTGCTGTTGGCCACGGCCTGCGGGCCCTCCCTGCAGCAACGCATGGCCCAATTCGCCCAGGCGGGCGATTTTGCCGCCGTAGCCGATTTGCATATGGAGGCCCTCGACCGCGATCCGTCCAATCCGGTGCACCGGATTGGCCTCCAGGTCAACGGCCAGAAAGTATTGGACGGCCTGACCGGGCAGGCCGCTGCGCTGGGCTGGCAGGGCAATCTGGAGGCGGCTATTAGGGGCTATCAGGCGGCCCTGCACTACCGGGAACGGGTCGCTGGCTACGGGGTCAGTCTGGTCCTTGGGACCGAGCACGAAACAAGCTTTGCCCGGCTCAAAAAGGAGCGGGTCCAGGAGTTGTACCGGCGCGGCCTTATGCTGGCGCGCAGTCGGGCCTATCGCCAGGCCGAAGAGGTCTTTCTAGAATTGCGTCGGCTGCAGCCCGATTACGCCGATATCGACCGGCAAATTGACGCGGCGGTTTACGGCCAGGGGTTGGCCGAATACGACGGGGAAGCCTGGCAAGCGGCCTACTATCTATTCGACCGGGTGGGTAGCTATAAAAATGCCCGGGAATATATGCGCGAATGTCTGGAAAATGGGCGCGTCGATATCGCTGTTTTGCCAGTGGTATACCAGGGGGGCTATTGGGCTGGGCGGGCGGCGCCGATGCTGGAGGTTGAATTGTTGCAGGACCTGAGCGCCCGGGAGGATCCCTTTGTCCGCTATATCGACCCGGGGCAACGAGATTGGGCCGGGTCGCAGTCTGTCCACTACAGCGCCCGAGTGGAAATTTTGGCCGTCGAGCGTCCCAGGGCCCAGGAAACTACCCGGTCAGTAAGGGCCTGGCTGTGGGACGGCAGCTTAGAGGAAGATACCACGGCGGTGGGCCGCAAACGGGCCGTTGGGGCTCAAGAGACGACCTATCGCCAGGTCCAGGGGCGCAAGGAAGTCCGCCTAGTAATTGGGCTGCAGCTAACCCAAGTGGGCAGCGGCGCGGTGGTTTTGGCGCAGCAGCTTGATTGGTCGAGTGCCGCGACCATCCAGTATGGCTTGTACGAGGGCAATAGCCGTCAATTGTATCGCAATAAGCCGGGCGAAAAGCGGTCGATATGGAGGGGAGGGGGCTACGCCGATCGGGTCGATCAGGAGCAATTTAAGGAGTGGCGACGGCAGTATGGAGAGGACGGCGAATTGCTCGCCCGCTGCATTGCGCCGCTGGCGGGTCGGGCGGGGGGATTACTTGCCGGTTTGGACAGCAAAGACTGACAGCCGGGGTTATTTGGGTTGTTTGCGGGCCGCTTCAAAGGCGTTTTGTTTGATGGCGGCGAATTGGGGGATGGAGACTTGGGCCAGGGTTTGCTCTACTTGGGCAGCAGATACAGACCGACCTAATTGGCTGGCGCAGGCCTGGGCGACCAATTCGCCGCCCAGGGAGCGGACCAGACCGGCGCCGTCTCTGCCCAGGCTGGGATGGCAGCCGTGGAAGATGCCGCGCCAGCCCTGGCTGGCCACCTGCTCGACGGCGCAAAAGCCGCTGGCCCGCATCATCCCCTCGACGCATTTGGCCGAGGGGGTCCACCAATTGGTCGGATCGTCGTTGACTTGGTTGCGCTCGCAAAAGCGCATGGAAGGGCGCAAATTGTCGGGCCCCAGCAAGCGCCGCTTGAGGGCGCCCCACAGGCCAAAGGGCGAATCGAGTCGGGTTTCCAGGATCAGCCGTTCGTTGCACAATTGCGCGGTGCGTTCAATGCCCAGGAAGGGGTGGCGCAGGTGGTAGAGGACCCCGAGGAAAAGGACGATATCGAAGGGGCCGTCCGCTTCTGGGTTGAGGCTGAAGAGATCGGCCTGGCGGAATTCGACCTTGGAGTCGAGTAATTTATGGGCCACGTTAAAGCCGCTGGGCGAATCGACCAACGGCGAGCTGTAATTGTCCACGGCCAACACCCGGTTGGCGCCGCGGCGCTCGCATTCGAAGCTGTAAAAGCCGTCGGAGCAGCCGATATCCAATACGGATTTGCCGCTGAGGTCTTCGGGCAGGTGCAATAGGGCCAGTTGGGCCGGCGAATCCTGGACCCCTGGGGTTACGGTGCCGTCGGGCAATTCGATGCGGTGGCGCCAGAGGGGCACGCGGTCTATTTCTTGCTGCAGGGCCGAAGCCATGGGCGGGTGCTTTCTGAAGTCGATGCGGTGGCTGGAGCTATCAAAATTAGGGACGCCGAGCCGGGGAATCAATAGAGGGGGGTTTCCACCGACTTGGGGCATGTTGAAAAGTGCGGAGACCCTGGTTAAATTGGGTGACTTTCCTCGATAAATTTATTTTCGCGTCAGCGCATGAAAAGGCTTTGGGTAGACGAATAAGTTATGGATTGGCACCCCCTCATAGTGCATTTTCCCCTGGCATTACTGCCGGTGGCTGCCGGTCTCGACCTGGCCGCCCTGCTGGCGCGTCGGTCCAACTGGCACAATTGGGCCTATGCCGCCCTGGTGCTGGGGGTGGTCGGTGCCGTGGCCAGTGTATTGTCGGGGACGGCAGCCGCCGAAGGGGAGGAAGGGGCCCAGGCTGACCTGGTTGTCGTGCACGAGGACTGGGCCACCTGGAGCCTGGTGTTATTTATCGCCGTGGTGTTGGGCCGCCTGCCGCTGCATTTGCAGAGCCGTTTGCAGGGGTGGCCCATACGCGCCTGGACCGCCGTTGCTGCTGCGGGGTGCTTATTGTTGTGGCGGGCCGCTTATCTAGGCGGCGAATTGGTCTATAAGCACGGCATCGGGGTCGAATATTGAGAAATACTTCTGCCTTCTTTAAACCCTTTGCAAAGCCCCCAACAGGAGCGTCCATACAAACTGTCAGCACTGCGAAGACTCACAAAGGATACCATGGTCAAGATCAACGTAGAAGCCGAAGAATTAGTCTACCCATACAGCGAAACAGCCAATAACGGCTCCGGCCCGCTGTGGTGCTATGGAGCCCCCTTGCTGGTGCGACAGGGCGAGCAAGTATGGGCGGCCGGCAGAGAATGCGGCGAGGGGATCGAGCCCCTGTGCAATACCCGCTGGTTGCTTTTTAGGCGCGACAGTCGCGGATGGCACCAAGTCGGGGCTGGAGTACACTACGACGAACGCGAGCCCTGCCCGTTGGTGGTGGCGGGCGGGCGTCTGTTACTATCGGTCAACCCAGCCGCCGTCCAGGGGGCGGAAAAGGGGCCGTGCCGGCCGCATTTGCTGGATCTGACCGGGACCCCACAGCCATTGCAGCCGCAGTGGGGGGCAGAGCGGCGCTTTACCGAGCATTCGTATCGGGGCCTGGCCGCCGATGGGGGCCGCGGCGAGGCGCTGCTGCTCAATATCGACGCCCAAAGCGGGGCCCAGTGTTGGAGCTGGCGCGACAGCAACGGGGTCTGGGGACGCCAAGGGGCGATTGAATTCCCCATCCGCTCTTGTTATCCGCAGGTGGGGCTCAGGGAGAGGGCCGGGCATATCTTGGCCATTGGCGATATCGTCGAGCCGGTGGAGGCTTGGCGGCAATGCAAATTTGAGCATAGCGGCCGGCCATGGGATTACGTCTTCCGGCGGCTGTTCTACACCTGGACCGCGGATATTACCAGCACCGATTTTGCCGCGCCGGTGGAAGTGGACGAGGCCGAGGAGACGGCCGGGCATATCCTCAATGCCGATCTCTGGATTGGCCCCGATGGGCGCGCCCATCTGCTCTATATTAAACGGCTAATAGCCGCGCCGGTTATCCGCGACCGCTTTTTCCCCGGGATGAGGTTGGATACCTCGCTGGAATACGCGGTGGTGGACAACGGTGCGGTGGTAGAGCGACGCAGCCTCTGGCGCCACCGGGAAGGCGATAGCGGTGCGGCGCCCCAAGAAGGGCGTTTTCACGCCGATGGGGATGGGCGGTTGTGGGTGGTATGCAGTGGCGGCGGGGCCAATTATCTGTTGCCGGCGGCCGGTGGCCAAGGGATACAGTTGCCCTTGGCGCAGCCCTTCACCCGCTTTTTTACCAATACCGAACGAGGCGGCTCGGCCCCAAGCGATATTATCGATATGTACGGCACCACGGCAGCGGGCCAGGATTTGCGCTATGCCCGCATACGTATTGGGAGTGGCTGAAATCCCGGTAGATAGGGTATTGCGCAATTTTGTACGAGATGGACCAATAATAAGCGGCTTCTTTTCCGGCTAATGGCTTTACGAGATTCGGTTGGATTTTGAAAATCGGATAATTGATTTTACCACCTGGACCGCTTGCAACGGATAGACGCTATGACCCTACCGCCGATTTCCCCGCTACCCCGCAACGGCACTTGGCGTAGCTATACCGCCGCCGACGGCCTGGCAGGTCTCCAGGTCGAATATATCACCGAAGACCAGGACGGCTTTCTGTGGTTTGCCACTTTGAATGGGGCCAGCCGCTTCGATGGCGATACCTTCGAAAATTTCAATTCGCGTAACGGCCTGCGTGGCGACCAGATCTCCGGATTACTCTTAGGCGTTTCCAGAAAAATAAGCACTCCGCATCAAGTCGGCGTGGGTTCCATGTGGACAAACCACTTGGGTAAGGCCGGACACCGGACCCATCGCCGTTCCAACGCCGCCATAGCTTTGTGGG
>WLWI01000343.1_pt1 | contig 48616 bp, 53 predicted proteins | sample 6701501 | NCBI WGS metagenome assembly WLWI01 (sample SAMN12718690, study PRJNA515312) | sponge metagenome | isolation source: marine sponge | host: Mycale hentscheli | place: New Zealand: South Island, Marlborough, Capsize Point | collected 2014-11-01 | reverse complement strand
TTAACATAACATCTTCATGACCTGAATGTAGCATTCTACATAGTAGAGTTTCCATCTCGTGAAATTGTATATGAAACGCTCTGTCATCACTATTTGTTCTAGAAATATCGTAAAAACTACAATTATTATATGGTTTTCTAAACTTTTGTTCTATAGTATTTACAAACGCTTGCACCTCTGATCTTATTTCTTCAGCTATTTTTTGCTGTAAAGCTTTTTCTATTGCATTAGTACTAGTCATTTCTTTTTATTCTTTAGTTCGTTAATCACAAGTTTAAGCGTGTGAATATCACTTTGACACTTTTTCATTTCTGTCTTCATCTTTCTGTCTTGGTAGAACTGATTCCAAGAATATAGTTTTTGTAGTTCTTTAATTTTATTTGCTATCATTATATTGTTTTAGTTTTGTTAGCAACTCGTCTATTTCTTCGTTTGGAAAGGTAGAATAGACCTCGTCTACCTTATTACTTACAAATTCGTAAGTGAATGCTTTTGTTTTTACACCACGTGGTGAAGATAATAAATCTCGTTTAGTCCAACCGTAAGGAGATTTTTGTACTCGGTTGATCACTAATTTGATATAGTCGTCATCGAGAATGATGGCGTCGAGATATTTAGTTGATATGTATTTTGTATTTATCATTTATTATATTATCTTTTACTTATTGTATTTATTTTGTAACATATGCTACTAGTATTATTATAAGCCATACTAACATAAAGTATAATAGTACGTCGAATGTTGAGTCGTTACTTGTTTTCATTGTATAGTTTTATTAGTAAATCTTCAGTTCTATCTAAGTTTTGTAAGTAGTATTCTGCTTCTTCTTCACTTATTCTACCATTATTTATATCTTCTCTTATCCAAGTCATTTGATCTTGAACATTATCTATTGCTTCACTCCAATAAGCTTCTTCAGGTAGCTCATATGGTTGTAGTAATTGCGCGAGAGTTATTATTATTTTAATCATAGTATTTGACTTAGTATTTCATAGTGATCATCTTGTTGAGACTTACTTAGTTCAAGGAATTTACCTTCTACTTTATAGCCATGAAGATGGTTTATTATTTGCTGTTCGAGTTCAGCTCTGTTTATAGTCTTTTCCATTTCTTTGAATGCTTTAGACCATGACCAATTACTTGGTGAGTTAGGATTATACATAGTTATTTATTTTTATTAGTTATTAATTAGTTTATTGTCTAGTTTCGATGAGTAAGTAAGACTCGTCAGATAAGTGACAACTATGGTGACTAAATTCTATATTAAATGATACTAGTTCTGTTATCACTTCTAAGAAGTCAGTTGAGTATGAGTAGACTATTAAGTAATCGCAAGTATTATAGTTTAGTCTCTCGAATAGTTCTGAGTAATCTTCATTATCCATTAACCACTCGTGGTTTTTTTCTAGTACAGGTAATTTAGTTAAATCAAGCATAGTTATTATTTATTAGTTTGTGCTGAGTAATATATTCGTTTTATTTAGTGACGCTAAAGTATTACTATCAACTACGTCATTTGTTATATATATTATCTATATAGTATTGTATTTAGTTTGTAATTATTATTATAATTATTCCAATTACCCATGAAGTTATTATTGAGTAGCAAAGAGTTTCTTGAGTTTTATATTTATTTAATTTCATTTTATTAATTTTTAAAGGTGTATATTAGTTTATTAGTTATTTTTAGTTTAGAAGTATAACACTTACTCTCTGAGTAATTTACATTAGTAAATATTATTTAGAATAATAAGTGTAGTATGACAATAGCCTATTAATATATAATAGTAACAGGCAACTGTCACATGTTACTTATGCTATTTCTGCTAAGTTTCTTGCGAAAGCTGGTACAGTATTAGAATTAGTATAAGATTTGTATTCTTGAAAACACTTCATACTTTCGAATTTTTCTTGAAAAGTAGAGTATACTTCGTCGTGATCATAAGTGAATGTAATATCTTTTTTATTAGTGAATGTAATGATAGCATTCTCGCCGATTAAAGATTTTCTGATTACGAATCTTTTAGTAGTTAATTGATTTTTCATAGTTATTTATTTTATTTATTTATATTTAGTTTAATTGTTATATTTATATTATCTTTATTGATTTGTATTTAGTTTGTATTTATTTAGATTCATAATCTGGTAAATCATTATGAGCTTTCATAAACTTGTGATAGTTTGGCGATGTTGTGTAATGCCAGCCAGCACATAACATATCGTAAAGGTTTGTAATTTCTTGAGTTTGTTTTTTAGTTAAATTATTCATATTATTTGTTTTAAGTTATTAATGTTATTAAGTTTGTTTTTGTTATATATATATTATCTTAATCACATCGTATTTTGTTTGCAAGAATTAGAGTTTGTTTATGTGAAATCGTAAATGTGAAATGTCAAAATATGGGGGTATGTGAAACGCGATTATGTGGGGTGTGAAACGATAAAACAAAGGGGGCCCCAAAATGTAAAACGTAAAAGGGAAAACAAAAAAAGTGGGAGGGGGAGGGGGCAACCCTATAGTTCTATATATCTTACCCCGGCCGTGTTTATATGTGACATTAGGTACCTAAGTATAACTAGTAGTAGGCAAGTGTCACACTTATCAAACCTCATCATTTATGTAAATTATAAAAATAACCTGTAAATAGCTATATTATACGTATAGATTAAAAATATTTAAAATAACTAGTTATGAAACAAGGTTACAATAGTAGGTTAGATGAGACTTTAGGGTCAAAAGACGGTAAAGAGTCTAGCAAGAAGCAGTCAATGAAAGATAGACGCCACGAATCAGAGGCAATGGAGAAAAAAGATCACGGTCATAAGTATGGATCTGATGCAGGTATGTCATATAGAGAAGGAACTCATAAAATTCTTAAGCATATGGGCGGAAGACTAGGTGGAATGAGTAAAACTGACAAAGGAATTGAAGGTTTAGGTAATCCAGACGCTGAAGGCAAGTACATTTAGTAAGATATGGCAACAACTGAAGGACCTATAAAAAAAATGCTTAACTTTATAGCAAGTAAAAAAGCTGCAAAACACGAGAATAGAACTACACTTAGCCCGAGTCAGATAAGTGAAGAGGGTAATGTGCAAAATTGGGGTAATAGATATAATCCAAGTGACGCTGTTGATAAAAATACGCCAGCTGATGGAGATGTTGTCAAGGTTCCTAAAAAATTACAGGATAAAGAAGTTGAATTAAAGTATAAGAAGACAAAAAGCGATCCCGGCGGGGAATATAATGTTTACAAAGCTAAAAAAATTAAACCATGAATAAATACGAAGACAAAGAAGCATCGATGGATGACTATTCTCACGAGAAAAAGCTAGGTGCTGACGGAAGATACGAATTAGAGCATGGAAAAAAGGCTGCGGCTGAAAATGATTTTGATCATGCACATGCTTTAAAAAAAGATGCGCACGATGATGCTAGAAATAGACATTATCGTCACCCTATATTGAAACATAACCACTCTAATAAATAATAACATGGCAGATCCTCTAAAAAAAGATTTTTTTAAAGGTACTTATCAAAATGTACCAGACTGGGTAAGTTCTAGTAATGCAACTGAAAATGTCGTAAGAGACAAAAGTGGCAATATAACGTCTTCAACGGCTCATGCAGAAATAAAAGGTAGGAAATTTACAGGTAGAGTAGAAACAGATCAAGATAAATACTTAAAAAAGTTTATAAACCCAAAAGATCAGGCTAATTACGAAAGAATGAAAGCTGGTGGTTACACTGGTGGAAAGCCTGGGTCAGTAGAATATGCTAGAGCTAAAGCAGACCAAGTGTCAGGTAGAAAAACCTGGGACGGTGTTTATACAGCCAATAAAGCTGAAGAAGCTGACAAAGCAAATGCTGGTAATGGAGGTTCAGCTATTGATACAAAGTCAGCAGAACAGACAACAAAAGAGACTAAAGAAAAAACTGAGATAACTACACCAGAGATAACTCCACCAGCTGGAGATCCTGTAGATATTGATGTTAATGTAAACGAAAAATTAGGGGATATAGACGACAAGCTTAATAAACCAACAGAAACAAAAACAACTAACAGAACGTCATTAGCGTCGCTTCCAATAGCAGACAAACCTGATTATGAAAAAGCTAATACAGTTAAAGGCGCTGGTACTAGTTCCACAGGAAGAAGAGGTAATGATTTAAAATTAGTTAATACATCGTTAGTAGCTTAAAAAATAAAATAAAAAAATGGCAATAATATATACATATCCAAAAGTAACCGTTCCTCAAGGCAATGAGTTAATAGTAGTATCGGATGTTAATAATAAAAACGCAACTAGACTAATAACTATAGCAGATATAGCATCGTTAATACCTAACTCTGCAGGCTGTTCTAGCTCAATAGTTGGATTTGTAGATAATCAAGGCGATGATTTATATCAATCTACATTGTGCAATAGCGTTCAATTCATTTCCAGTTCAGGGGCAATAACGTTTGCGCCTACAGGATTAGGAATAGATTTCAATATAGATGAAGAAGAACTTGGATTTTGTAAAAATGCTATAAGTCAAATAACAATAGATGATGGAGCATCACAAACAATACTTGAAGCTGTAGGTTGCGGAGGAAATATAGATTTAGTTCAAGGTTCTGGAATAACGCTTGTTCCAAATGCCGGAACAAATAGCGTAACAATAAATTCTATAGCTGGTGGTGTAACCGAAGTTACTGGACTTTCACCTATAGTTTCTTCAGGAGGAACAGCTCCACAAATATCTATAGGTAATTTACCAGTAGCTAACTTAAACGGAGGCGCAGGAGCTTCTGCTTCTACTTTTTGGAGAGGTGATGGAACTTGGGCTACCCCAGCTGGTGGCGGCGGTGGAGATACTTACACTCTTGAAGCTAGCGCAAAAGTTGGCGTAAGTATACCTATTACTTTGGACGCAGCTATAGGATCTGATAGTATTGTAAACTTAACAGAAGGTGCTGGAATATCGTTAACACGTAATAGTTCTAGTCAGGTAACAATAGCTTCAGCTAGTGGGGCTGAGCAAGCTTTTAGTCCATTACCAATATATCAATCAGGCGAAACTATCAATTCAGGAACACGAGTAATACAAATAGTAGCTGATGCAACAATTACTATAAACAACTTAAAGGTATTTGTTTTAGGTTATGAAGGAACTGCTAGTTTAGAAGTAGGTATATACTCAGGTCAGTTGTACAATACTGCGGGTGGTGTATTAATAGGCTCTGCTTCTAAATCTGGTTTAATCCCAGGCGAAATAAACGAATTAAGCTTTGGTGAACCTGTGCTTTTGACGGCTGGAGAGAACTATGTATTATATTTTGCTATACCTGGAGACTGTCAATTGCTAGGTAAAGTGCTTCCATCTCCTTCCTCAATTCCAAGTGGTCTATCTTTAGGTATTGGTACTCAAGGCACTGTTTCTATTTCTCAAGCTGAATTACAAACTCAAATAGATTTATTAGGGGGAAGCAGTATTACTGGAGATAGAATAGCAATCCACTTTTACACCTAAATAAACGAACTATCATGTGATAGTATAAATAACCAACGTTAAACATAAAACCAAAACAAATGACGTTTTTATACACCAGTAGAGATTTTACCTCTACTACACGACCAGATCAAAGAATGATCAACCTTTGGAAACATATAACCACAAAAAGCAATTGGAGAATTGTTCAGTTACCAAATGGATTTTTTCAAACAGAGTACTTGCATCCAGAAGAAGAAGACTGGATCGATGTAACTAGAAGAGAAACAATGGATGGCGCTGAAGCTGCAATTGATGGATCTATAGAACACTACTCTAAAAAACTAGAATTTTTAAAAGGACCTAAAGTAGTCAAAACATTCGAGTAAAACCAAATCTAATTTAATTAAATCAAATGAACGAAACAATAGTAAAGCATCTCAACTTCGGTGAAGATGCAAAATCCGCTATATTTAGTGGTATAGAAAAACTCACAAAAGCCGTTAGCTCTACATTAGGAGCTAGCGGTAGATGTGTTATATTAGAAGATTCAGCAGGTAATCCTCAGATAACAAAAGATGGAGTAACAGTAGCAGACTCAGTTATACTACTAGATCCAGTTGAAAACATGGGTGCTAAGCTATTAAAAGAAGCAGCTAGAAAAACTGTAAGAGAAGCAGGTGATGGAACAACTACAGCTACAGTGCTAGCTCATTCAATATTAGTTGAATCATATAAGTCTCTTAAAAATCACAGTCCTAGAGATATAAAAGAAGGTATAAACTCAGCTGTAGAAAAAGTAATAAAATATTTAGAAAAAACATCTTCTGAGGTTAAGGGCGATAAAATAGTAGATGTAGCCACTATATCAGCTAACAACGATAAGAAATTAGGTATTACAATTGCCGATGCGTTTAAAAGCGTTAATGACACAGGTATAGTTATAATGGAAACACATGACGACCCTGAGACCGTTATAGAAAAAGTAGATGGAATACAATATGAAGGTGTATTAAAAAATCCTCATTTTATAACAGACAAGGAAAAAGGTGTTGCTGAACTGCAAAACCCGTTAGTTTTAATAGTTGAAAGTAAAATAGAAAATATCAGAAAAATACAATCTATTTTAGAATACATTATTAAAAACAAAAAGTCACTATTAATAATTGGTGACGCAGACAATCAGGTTATGACCGCGTTGGCTATGAATAAGGTTAAAGGCAATATAAACGTTAATATAATAGATGCTCCAATGTATGGTATTAACAAGAAAGATACTTTAGAAGATTTAGCATTACTTACGGGAGCAACTGTTATAAATGAACATTTAGGCGACGACTTAGACTTAATAAGCCCTGAACATTTAGGCAGCTGTATAAAATCTACAACAACAGATAAAGAAACAATTATACAAGTAGATTCAAGTCCTGAAGAAGTAGAAGAATTAGTTAGTTCAATAAAAGCACAAATAAAACAAACTAATAATCCTAATTTAAAAGTTAGACACGAAAAAAGACTAGCTAGATTATTAGCTAAAGTAGCAATAGTTAAAGTAGGAGCAAACTCTAGTGTAGAATTAAAAGAAAAAAAGGATAGAGTAGAAGATGCTATTTGTGCTACAAAAGCCGCTATTAAAGAAGGCATAGTACCAGGAGGTGGGATAGCATTACTTAATGCATCTCAAAATATTGTTGCAAAAACAGATACAGAACAAATATTATTAGACGCTATTAAAGCTCCTTTTAATGTTATATTGCACAATGCTGGTATATTAGATTACGAAGAGTCTAATGTAAAAGGTAAAGGATTAAATGTGGTTACAGGTAAAACGGTTAATATGGTAAAGTCCGGAATAATAGATCCTTTACTGGTTACTAAATGCGCTTTAAGAAACGCGGCTTCTGTGGCTACAACTATAATATCTACTGATTGTGTAATTAATAATTTAAGAGCATGAAAGCAGTAGGAAGAAATATACTTATATTACCAATAAAAAGAGAAGACAATAAAACAAAAGGTGGGCTGATATTAACAGATGCTCACCGAGAAGACTTAAGATATAACTTAGCTAAAGTTGTAACAGTAGGAGATGATGTGAAAGGTTTAAAAGACTCTGACACTATCTATTACGACAGCAACTCTGGCTTTGGTATTGAAATTAATAAAGAAAAGTTCAAAATAATAAAAGACCACGATGTGGTAATAATACTTTAAAAATGGATCCATCAAAAAAGAAAGAAATAGGCAGAATGCTGCAATCGTATAATTCCACTCCTATACAACAACGAGCTAACGCTTGGACACCGTCAGCCTCCCAGAATAAAGGCTCTAACAATCCAGAAAGTGGAAAATTTAAAACAGCAGTTAAAAACTTTTTAGACCCTTCAGTTAATATAAAAGGTCATAATAAAGCGCAAATGAAAGCTGTTAAAAAAGAAATTAAATCTGGGACATATGCAGAAACTGCAGCAGTAAGAGCTGGCATGCATTTGAATACTTCAGAAGGTTCTGCTTATAACAAAGTGCTGAGTAGTAGAGCTAGAATGAAAAATGAAGCGGATCAAAGAGGTATATCAGTTTCAAAGATGAAAAAAGGCTACAAGCATAAAGATGCCGCAATTGCTGCTCAAAACAGTGGTAAAGTAAGTAGCAATGATGCACACGAATTAACATATAAGCAAACAGCTAAAGCTGCAAAAATGGTTAGTAAAGGTAAAGACAAAAAAGCTAAGAAGTTTATAAGTAACAAGAAGAATAAAAATGAACGTAAGATTATTAGAAAGACTGGAAACGATATGTCGACAGTTTCTACTATGGATCATCAACGTGTTCTTAATAAACTATAATTGAGAAAACCCACAGCTTCTGAACTAAAAGATCTGCATTTATTAAAACATTACAGGATTGTACGTAAATGGGCGTGCAAAACCTGTGATATTAAAGATGCAGACCTTGAGTTATTAATATACTTAGATGCTATAGAACACTTTACAAAACAAGATTTTAAGACAGGTACTTATTCATATAGCTGGGACAATAGACGTTGGAACAGATTATTAAAAGAAGATTGGATTGTTGTTTGGAGACAACGTAACAGAACAACGCAAAAATACAATATATATAAAGTATCATTTAAATGTAAACAATTAATAAGCCGCATTTACAGGATAATGTTAGGTGAGGAAGACATACCTACTACAGAGCGAAGTAACATAATAATGAAGAAAAAAACATATATAGATAAAGTTCTTTCTCACTCTATCTTAAACGTGAACAAAGATAAAAACAGATAATATGGATCCACTAACAGCAGCCACCGCGGCTTTAGCTTTAGGAAAAGCAGGAGTTGATGCGTGGGAAAAAAACACACTGTCACAAAATAAAATAAAAAAAGATGCAGCTTTAGAAAATAGAGATGTTGTAAAGGATGAATCTGTAGCTAAAGGCATTGATTTTTCAAAACAAGAAACAGCACCGACTGGTTATAGTAGAAGCATGACTAGTGGTACCTCATCTATAGAACCTAGTGTAGATACAAATTATAATCAAAAATTTAATGATTTATCTATGGGAACTATGGATGCAACTTCAGTTCCTGAAAATGATACATTAAGTGACGATAACATTACAACAACAAAAAAAAAAATTAAAATTATGCCAAGCGAAGGACAATATCAAAAACCAGCAGGAGTAGCAAAAAAATGCGGATGTGGACCTGTAGGAACAAGAACAATGATGAGTAACAAATCAAATGTAACTCCAGTGTTAAAGTCGATTGACAATATACCTTATAAAGGTAATGCAGTATTAAACGCAAATAGATCTTAAAATGGGCATTGACGACTTAAAGTTATATTGTTTTAATATAACTTCTTTCACAATTGCAAGTTTAGATTGGTTAGAACCTGTATTAAAAATTACTTTATTAGTCGTTACGATTGGCTACACTGTTAATAAGTGGTGGGCTATGAAAAAGAAAAACGATGAGACAGATTAACAAAATTATAGTTCACTGTTCTGCTACTCGCGAAGGACAAGATGTTCCTGTAGAAACAATCAGGAAGTGGCACGTAGAGGGCAGAGGCTGGACTGACATAGGCTATCATTTCTATATTGACATACATGGTGATATATATAAAGGTAGAGATATAGCTAAAATTGGAGCTCACACTAAAGGGTATAATAGAAATTCTATAGGAATATGCTATGCTGGAGGCGTTGAGAGTGATGGTAAGACTCCAAAAGATACTAGATACGATTGTCAAAAAGAAAGTCTCTTAGCGGTGCTAAGAACGCTAAAAGCAATGTATCCAAACGCTAAGATACACTCTCACAACGATTTTGCTAATAAAGCATGTCCTAGTTTTAACGCTACAGAAGAATATAAACATTTATGAAGATAGGCGAAGGTACTGAATTTAAGATAGATCTTAAAACAGTTATAGCTATTATAATGATAACCTCAACGTTTGTAGGTATGTATTATAGTCTACAGTCAGACATTGATGATGCTAAGAAATTACCACCTGCGGAAGTTAAGCGAATGGAATACGATTTAAAGCAAGAGTGGCAGACAAACCATATAGAAAAACTAGAAGGAAAAGTAGATGAAATATTAATGTGGTGTAGAGAAATAGACGGTGAATTACACAACAAAAGAAATAAGTAATGGCAAAAAAAACAACACGCAGAAAGAAAACTTCTTGTTGGCCAGGTTACAAGGCTGAAGGTAAGAAAAAGTCTCCTAGTGGAAAGAAAGTTAACGGTAAAGTAAAAATGGTTAACAACTGTGTTAAAATAGGTAAAAAGAAGAAGAAGAAATAATGAATGATGCTAGCTATGAAAAGTCAAACCGCGAAATGCGAGCTAAGTATAAAAGCAAGACTGGTACAACTCTAGGTAAAAGATTAACAAAAGGAAAAAACAAACGTAGAGTTTCTTTCGCTTGTAGGTTTGCAGGCATGAAAGGACCTATGAAAAAACCTAATGGTAAGCCAACTAGAAAAGCTAGAGCTTTAAAGAAGTGGGGGTTTGGAAGTGTTGAAGCAGCTAGAAAATTTTGTAATGCTAATAAAGAAAAAAAATAGTTATGGGAAAAATGAAAAAAACATATTCAAAGCCAAAGCCAAAGTGTAAAACTTGTGGCAAGTCACATTCTGGTAAATGTAAAAAATGAAGTCAAAAGGACTAGGTGACACTATACATAAGTTCACTACGGCTACAGGGATTAAAAAGTTAGCAGACAAAATACCTGGAGGCTGCGGTTGTAATAAGCGTAAAGACTGGTTAAATAATAACTTCCCATATAACAAAAATATAAAAAGATAATAATGAGTAAGTTATCAACAGAAGCAAGAAAGAAATTAAGGGACGATCAATTTTGTGGACCAGACAGATCTTTTCCAGTAAATGACTGTGACCATGTTACAGCAGCTAAAAGAATGATTGGTAGATATAAAGGTCCAGGAGATAAAAATTCAATAATGACTTGTGTTAAAAATAAAGAAAAAACGTTAAGTTGTAAAAAATAAGTTATGGAAAAAGCAAAAGCAATTATAAATCACCCATTATCTAAAGCTGTTTTAGCTGGAGCGTGTGGTGCTATGTTACTATTAGAATCTCACCCAATGTACGCTGGTGTAGCATTTGGATATTCATTAAGAGAAGTTTTATTAGCATTTAAAGCAGACTAGTTATGGATGTTAATTCAATTAAACCTGACCAAAGTGGACCTATTAAAAGTTGGTTTCAAAACACTTTTAAAAAACTAGGTAAAAGAACTAGACACAATGATGGTGGACATCTTAAGGCTCCAAAAAGAAAACCTTCCCCAATTAGTCTTAGCGCAGCTGCTAAAATGTACGAAGATAGACCTACTAATGTTCCTCTTTCTCCAGAAATGGAATCATGGAAAGAAAAAGGATTAAGCGTAGATGATGCTAAAGCTATATCAAATCCTAGTAATCAAGCTGGAAATACTCCTTTGTATAAACAAGTCTACAACAAGAAACAAGGAATAAAACCAACACCAACAAACAACAAACCTCTTGTAAATCCAATAGCTAAAGAAGACGATAATAAATAATAAAATTAATTATGCCAGATTTAAATATAGCAAGATCAATTGCAAAAGAAGATTATGCAAAGCATGGAGGTGAAGTTCACATTGAAGATGGTGTACAATATAAAGTAATAAAAAAAGAGCAAGATGAATATATACCTCAAGATTCTAAAAAATCTACAAACCTATTTGAGGGTACTCAAAACAAGTACTTCACAAAAATAAGTGGAAACAAAGCTTATAAGAATGAAGATGGTTCTCCTAAGTCCGCACAGCAAATAAATATGCTCACTGGCATAAACAAAATACACCCAGATAAATTTGAAGATTATAATAAATTTGTAGGCTATAAACCAGAGCAAGAAATTGTTTTTACTGATGGTAGTAATGATAGAGAAACTGAAACAAACATTACTAATGATGGAGGAAGTAGTACGGGGGATATACCAGATGGTGGTGGAGGTTCATTTACTTATACTGTTTCAGATGGTGATTCTAACAAGGAAAAGAAACGATCATTTAAAAATATATTTAATAAGAAAGATAAAATAAAAGGTGATGGTAAAATAGAATGTTCTAGTAAAAACCCTCATGAATGTGGTTTAGATATGGCTAAGGAAGTTGGTAAGGAAAAAAAGGCGGACACAAAAGCATATAATCAAGCTCAGAAAGATAGAAGTTATAGAGTAAAAAAAGACGGGACTCAAGTATTAAAAAAGCAATTTGCGCCAGGTGAATGGTTTAGTGAAAAGATGGAAAGCCATAGAATTAACAAAGCTAAAAACCAAGGTCAAAGTAGTAGAAGAAAAGAACAGAGGGAAATAAGTAGACAAAGAAATAAAAGAAGTAGAGCTAATTCTAGAGAGCATCAACACAACAATCCTCAGAACTATAATAAGGTTAGTAACTTCTTTAACGAACTATCTTATAAAAAAGATACAAAAGCAAAGTCTAGAACCATTAAAGCTTCGTTTTAATGAGTAAGAAAAAGAAAAAATTTAAAGAAACTAAAGTTGGGATATTTTTAAAAGAAAAAGCTCCTAATATATTAAATACAGTAGGTGAGTTTCTTCCTGATCAAGGAGGACTTGGTATTGTAAAAAATCTTATATCAGGTGATTCTAGTATAGAACCGCGTGACAAAGAAACTGCTTTAAAACTTTTAGATCAAGACATAGCAGAAATGAATAACATCTCAGATAGATGGGCTAGCGATATGAAAAGTGATTCGTGGTTGAGTAAAAACACAAGACCTATGACGCTTATATTTCTAACATTAGCTATGACAATATTCATAATACTAGATTCTACAGTATTATTAGAAATTAAAACAGGTTGGGTTTCATTATTAGAAGCTCTACTTATCACAGTATATGTAGCGTACTTTGGATCTAGAGGCGCTGAGAAAATAACAAAAATAAAAAAATAATAATGGGATACGCTAAAGGAGATTTCTCAAGTCAAGCAAGAGTATTTGCTCACGACGCTAAAGCTATAGTTGTTGGTGAAGACCTAGACAATGTATGTGTTTACGTAGGTACTGGTGGTGATATAACTGTCACTATGCAAAGTGGTAGAACTGGTGTAGTTTTTAAAAACGTTCCAGCTGGAGCTTTTTTACCAGTGCTAGTTAAAAAAATTGAAGCTGTAGGAAATGGAGCAGCTGATCTATTAGCACTGTATTAGCATGTGGTTAGGTATTGGCTACACAATCCCCATGGTTGGAGACAGGAATTTAAAGATTCCAGTTGATGGAGGATTTATAGAATTAGAACCTAACTCTTTTTTAATAGAATTAGAAGGTGCTGGAGTTACTGATAAAATCACATTAGAATAAAACAAATAAAATGGCAAATGAAAAAATAAGTGCATTTAGCACTATATCAACTATACCAGGTGGACCTATACAAATAAAAGAGGTAGAAGGTATCGCAGCGTATTGTGATGATCCTAATAATCCAGGTACTAAAGTAAACGTTTCTTTTTCAGGTTCTGATATAGAAGACTTGTATTTGCAAGATTTAGATAGCGTATTAACACAAGGGAATCAAAGTCCTAATGGCGGCGAGATAGAAATGTTAGATGCTGCCGGATTTAATCCTTTAACTTTTAGCCAAACAGGTTTAGCAGCTTCTCCTTCTTCACCTATAAGTTTTACAGGTAGTGGTCTTATAACTATGACTGCTAGTGGTAATTCTGGAGGTATTAGTTTGAGTACAGGTTTTAACACTGGATCTGCTAATGTTATTATAACTGCTGCTTCGACAAATGGAAGATTAGAATTAAGATCTGAAGGACTTTTAAGATTTAATTTCGAAACACCTACAGCTAATCAAGTATTACAAACTATTAACACTTCTGGTGATATGGAGTGGGTTGATCTTCCTTCAGGAGCAACTCCTGATCTTGCTGCTGTATTAACAGAGGGAAACACTGCTAGTGATAGTATAGACTTTACTTCAAGTTATGGAATAATAGATAGAAATTCATCTTTAGGTACTGGAGGACAATTACTCGCTAGTACAGGAAGTGCTCTAGAGTGGACAACTTATGGTCTTCAACAAGTATTACAAACTAGTAGTACTGCTGGAACTGGTCAATCAATAACGTTTACAGACGGAACAAATATAAACGTGTTAAGCGTAACAGGATTTGACTCAGCTTCAACAGCTACTTTAGAAGTGAAAAGTAGTGGAGCTAATGTTGAAATAAACTCTGTTAATAATGACGTTATATTAAAAGGTGCTGGTGATCTTATTTTACAAAATGCAGGCTTAGGTAGTCCAAATTCTGGTGCTTACTTGGTAGCTGATGGAACAACTGGTTTGGCAAAATGGTATAAAGATCCAAAGGCTTTTGTTACATTAACTGGCTCACCAACCTGGGTTATACGAGACGGATACAATGCTACTTGGAATATAGGTGCTGGGTCATTAACCTTATCTATAACTGCTGATGATGGAGATAGTGGAACATTAATTGTGATAAACAATGGTGGTGAAATTACTTGGCCAGCAAATTCTAATTGGCCTGACGCTACAGAGCCTACACTAACAGCAGCAGGTACAGACGTGTTTAGCTTTATATACGATGGAACTAACTACTACTGGAGCTTTGGTCAAAACTTTGGTGCGTAATGGGACGTAAACAAACAATGTTTAGAGCTATGCTACCTAACGGTGGTGGAGCTGGTCCATTACCACCTCAAGGTCTTTCACTAGATATATTTACTTCAGGGACGAACTCTACAGACACATCATCCACTACTGTTAGTAATTATAATCAATACTTTAGATATAGCTGTATGCATATGTTTATAAGTGATACAGAACTAAATGCTGCTAACTCAGGTTCAAAAACTTTAACAGGAATACAAGTTGAGGGAGCTTCAAGCACAAATCCTGACTCTTGTCCCGACATGAGAATATACGTAGCTCATACTGATGAAGTTTTCTTAAGTACATTAATGCAAACGGATATATCTCAATCATCTAGTTTTAATTATTATGATAGAGCACAAGTGTACGACGGTACAGAATTTTTAGATTCGGGATGGAACACTATAGATTTTGATACCAACTTCGTGTATGATGGGACAAGTAATGTTGTTATAACAATGGAGAAAAGATACGGAGCTTGGGATGTTGGCCTTAGTAGATGGAAAGCTTTGTATGGGTCAAGGGTTAATTCTTTTAGATCAGCAGTCTATAATTCAGATTCTACGCTAGCTTCAAACTTCCCACAAGGCTCTTCATCAATGACAACTTTAGGTGGAAATACACAAAATACTATAAATTTAAAAATCAACTATTAATGACTTTAACAGAAGAAATAGAAGGAACTGGAGCTACTGTTGTATATATGGACGATACTGATCTTAAAATCTCGTCGGTTATAATAACAACTAGTTACACTAATTTTCACGCTTGTTTAGGTATAATGGAAAATTACGCAGCAGACAACAGCTACTCTAATACTTTAGACGTTTCGTTTGCTTCTAATAGTTTCAAACCAACAATATTTAAACAAGAAGACGAAGACGGAAATCCCGTTAAATAAAATAAAAAAAACAATTAAATTAAATCAAATGAATAAAATATCAGAAGAACATTTAAAAACAATTCAAGACCAACAAAAAGAATTAAACGAAACTTTAAATCAAATAGGATACTTAGAAGGTCAGAAGCACGCTTACTTACATAAGATGGCTGAGACTAACAATGCTATAAATGAGTTTAAAGATGAGCTTGAAAAAGAATATGGTCAAGTTAATATTAATGTTGAAACAGGAGAATATACTAAATTAGAAGTTAAAGAACCTGAGTTAACAGCAGTATAATGAATAACGTTATTAGAAAAATTAGCATTGGTTCTGATTATAAAAACGAAGCAATGCATTATTCTGTAGGACAGCAAGTATATGGAGGACATACTATATCTAATATATTATATAGACAAAACGATAACTCTTATAATATATTCATTACTAAAAAAGATGAAGAAATGCCGTGGAAAAAATTTAATTCTAATATGGCTATTTCTGTTGAGTATGATTTAGAATACTAATGAGATCTTTATATAAGTTTATTATATCTCCTTTAAACGAAAGATATAATAATACTATAAAAGTAGAAGGAGTAGATTTAATAACAAATACTAGCGTTGAAGATTATCAATCAGTTAGTAAAAAAGCTGTTGTTATAGAAACTCCTTCAGCTTTCGAAACGAAGATTAAAAAGGGAGATCATGTTATTGTTCATCATAATATATTTAGAAGATATTATGACATGAAGAACAGAGAGAAAAACAGTGGATCTTACTTTACTGAAGATAAATATTTCTGCACTAATGAGCAGATATATTTAATTAAAAGAGAAGATACCTACGAAACTAATTTAAACTATTGCTTTGTTAAACCTGTTTTAAACACTAATGTTTTAAGCAGCAATAAAGAATTACCATTAAGAGGTATTGTAAAGTATTCTAACAATTATCTATCAAATAAAAATATAATAAAAGACACATTAATAAGTTTTAATCCAAATAGCGAATTTGAATTTATTCTTGATGAAGAAAAATTATATTGTATGAAATCTAATAATATTGTATTAACTCATGAATACCAAGGAAACGAAATTGCAAATAATCCAAGCTGGACAAAAAGCCGTTGAGGAATTAATAAAGGTGGCAAAAGAAAAGATCGTAGACTCAGACGACGATGTAAGCGCTGACAGACTTAAAAATGCTGCCGCTACTAAAAAATTAGCTATCTTTGACGCTTTTGAAATATTAAACAGGATCCAAGAAGAAGAAGAAATGTTAAGTGAAAAACCTAAAGAAGTTAAAAAAGAAGAAAAGACTTTTAAAGGATTTGCAGAGGGGAGGAGCAAATGAAGTTTATTTGTTCAGGTTGTGGAGCATGCTGTTTAAGCGCTGGAAGATTAGAAGGAGCTAAATATGGTTTACCAATAAAAGAAGATGGGTCTTGTGCTAATCTAGTAGGGTCTAAGTGTTCTATATACGAAGATAGGCCAGATATTTGTAGAGTAGATAAAATGATGTTTAATGTTGATAATTTAAGTAGAAAAGATTATTATAAAAAAGCTAATAAATCTTGTAACATATTAATTGATGAGTTAGGCATTGATCCAAAGTACAAAATTAACACGGAGGATTACGATGTATAATCAAAGTCTTTGGAAAGAAGTAAAAGATATTGTTAATCCCAAAATATTATCTAAGCAAAATAGATTAAAAAAATGGGAATACGGTTATAATTCAGATTATGATTTTATAGTAATTAGTAAAACTGGAAAAATTGGACAGATCATTGAGATTCAAAATCTCCGCATTGCACTACCAGCAGAACATGAACCATTTAAACGAAGCAAAAACAAAGCGGAACAATACTGGGAAAAACAAGAATATCCAAAAGAACTAGCTAGAATTAAAAGCAGATTTGATTGGGAAGAATATCCTACAGATTTTAAAGAAAAATGGTTTGACTATATAGATGATGAATTTAGAAAAAGAGACGAAGGTTATTGGTTCTTTAACAACGGTGTGCCTACTTATATTACTGGCACTCACTACATGTATTTGCAATGGTCAAAAATTGACATTGGGTCAGCAGACTATAGAGAAGCAAATAGACTCTTCTTTATATTTTGGGAAGCATGCAAAGCAGATGATAGATGTTATGGGATGTGCTATCTTAAAAACAGACGGTCTGGATTTTCTTTTATGTCCTCAGCAGAGCTCGTTAACCAAGCCACGATATCTTCAGATGCCAGATTCGGCATCCTTTCAAAGTCTGGAGCAGATGCTAAAAAAATGTTCACAGATAAAGTTGTCCCGATATCCGTTAACTATCCGTTTTTCTTCAAGCCGATCCAGGATGGTATGGATCGTCCTAAGACCGAACTGGCATATAGAGTCCCAGCTTCAAAACTTACTAGACGTAAACTAGATGACAATGTTAAGCTAGCAGATTTACAAGGTTTAGATACAACAATAGATTGGAAAAACACAGGAGATAACTCTTATGATGGTGAAAAGCTAAAGATACTAGCGCATGATGAAAGTGGTAAGTGGGAAAGACCTGATAACATATTAAATAACTGGAGAGTTACAAAAACTACATTAAGGCTAGGGCGTAGGATCGTAGGTAAGTGTATGATGGGCTCAACTTCAAACGCATTAGATAAAGGTGGAAACAACTTTAAAAAACTCTACTATAATTCAGACGTTACAAAAAGAAATAGAAACGGACAAACAAGTAGCGGATTGTATTCTCTTTTCATCCCTATGGAATGGAACTACGAAGGATTCATGGATACTTTTGGATTACCTGTATTCACTACGCCAGAAAATAAAACAATCGGAATTGACAATCTCCCAATTGAAACAGGAGTAATAGAACATTGGGAAAACGAAGTTGATGGTTTAAAATCCGATCAAGATAGTTTGAACGAATATTATAGACAGTTTCCAAGAACAGAGCAACATGCTTTTAGAGATGAAGCTAAAGAGTCGTTGTTTAATTTAGTTAAAATATACGAACAAATAGATTACAATGAAGACGTTGGAAATAATGCTAATACAACTCGAGGTAGTTTCCAATGGCAAAACGGTATTAAAGATACTCAAGTAACATTCTTCCCAAACAAAAACGGTAGGTTTCTAATATCGTGGGTTCCACCTAAAAATATTCAAAATCAAGTAATTATAAAAAATGGAGTTAAACACCCTGGAAATGATCATGTCGGAGCATTTGGTTGTGATTCTTATGATATTAGTGGTACTGTCGACGGTAAAGGGTCTAATGGATCACTACATGGATTAACTAAGTTTTCAATGGAAGATGCACCGCCTAATCACTTTTTTTTAGAATATATTTCTAGACCACAAACAGCAGAAACATTTTTTGAAGATGTTTTAATGGCTTGTGTTTTTTATGGCATGCCAATACTATGCGAAAACAACAAACCAAGACTTTTATATTATTTTAAGAGAAGAGGCTATAGAGGTTTTAGTATGAATCGTCCAGATAAAATATGGAACAAACTATCAAGAACAGAAAAGGAAATAGGTGGAATACCTAATTCAAGTGAAGATATTAAGCAAGCTCATGCAGCAGCGATAGAAACATATATAGAAGAAAACATAGGTGTTAAGGGAGATTCTTATGGCAACATGTATTTTCAGCAAACATTAGAAGACTGGGCTATATTTAATATAAACAATAGAACCAAGCACGATGCTTCAATTAGCTCTGGTTTAGCTATTATGGCTTGTAACAGAAACAAATATAAACCAAACGCAAGCAGGCAGGTTACGCCTTTAAATTTAAAGTTTAAGACATATGATAACGAAGGAATTCTTTCAAAAATTAAAAATAAATGATTTATAATAGTACTAACAGTTCATTTCCAGATCAAGTAGTTTCAGCTGAGGAAAAGGCTAGCAACGAGTATGGCTTAAGAGTAGCATTGGCAATTGAAGGCGAATGGTTCAGAAATAATAGAGGAGGAGAAAGATTCATAATGAATTATAACAACTTCCATAGACTTAGATTATATGCTAGAGGTGAACAACCTATTCAAAAATATAAAGATGAACTTTCTATAAATGGTGATTTATCTTATCTTAACTTAGATTGGCAGAACGTTCCTGTTATACCAAAGTTTGTTGATATAGTTGTAAATGGAATATCTAGTAGAAATTATGCTATAAATGCTTTTGCTCAAGACCCTACGTCTACTCAAAAAAGAACTTCTTATGCTAATAAGCTTTTAAAAGATGTTAGGCAAAGAGAACTTTTAGCTAGAATAAAGCAGGTCACAGGCGCAGATTTAACAGATGGAACTGCAGCTGGATTAGGTTTAGAAAATGAAGAAGACATAAAACTACATTTGCAATTAGACTATAAGCAATCTATTGAAATAGCCGAAGAAGAATTAATTGACAATGTTTTAACTCAGAATAAATACAACCTAGTAAATAAGAGACTAAACTATGATTTAACAGTGCTAGGTATAGCATGCGTAAAAACATCATTTAATAAGTCTAATGGTGTAACTGTAGAATATGTAGATCCAGCTAATATAGTTTACTCATATACTGAGGATCCTAATTTTGAAGATATTTATTATGTTGGGGAAGTTAAATCTATTCCATTAGTTGAGATTAAAAAAGAATTTCCGTGGTTAACTACTGATGAGCTTAAAAAGATACAGCAATTCCAAGGTAATACAGAATATACTAGAAACTGGAATGGTAGAAGCGATAATCAAACAGTACAAGTTTTATATTTTGAATGGAAGTCTTATTTAGATCAAGTATTTAAAATCAAGTATACAGACAATGGCTTGGAAAAAGCTATAGAAAAGCCTGATACTTTTAATCCAGAACCTAATGATAATTTTCAAAGAGCTTCTAGATCCATTGAAGTTTTATATAGCGGTGCTAAGATATTAGGTATGGAAATGATGCTTGATTGGCGTCTTGCTGAAAATATGACAAGACCTTTTTCCAACAGCGTGAAAGTTAATATGAACTACAATATAGTTGCTCCTAGAATGTATAAAGGTCGTATAGAGTCATTAGTTAGCCGAATAACTAGTTTTGCTGACATGATACAATTAAGCCATCTCAAACTACAGCAGGTAATGTCCAGAGTAACACCTGATGGGGTTTATTTAGATGTAGATGGTTTAGCCGAGGTTGACTTAGGAAATGGAACTAATTATAATCCTCAAGAAGCGTTGAATATGTATTTCCAAACTGGTAGTATAGTTGGAAGATCTTTAACTCAAGATGGAGATTTAAACCACGGTAAAGTACCTATACAAGAATTACAATCATCTAGTGGTCAAGCAAAAATAGCTTCACTAATACAAACATATCAATATTATCTACAAATGATAAGAGATGTTACCGGGCTTAATGAAGCTAGAGATGGTAGCTCTCCTGACCCTAACTCTTTAGTAGGATTACAAAAGCTTGCAGCTGCTAACTCTAATACTGCTACTAGGCATATTTTACAAGCTAGTTTGTATCTTACTCTTAGAACATCAGAAAACATATCCCTAAGAGCTGCTGACGCATTATCTTTCCCTTTGACTAGAGAAGTGCTAATTAAAAGTATATCTAAGTTTAATACAGAGACTCTTACAGAATTAATGCACTTAAACTTACACGACTTTGGAATATTTTTAGAGCTAGAGCCAGATGAAGATGAAAAAGCTATGTTAGAACAAAACATACAAGTTGCCTTACAAAGTGGTCAAATTAATCTAGAAGATGCTATAGACCTTAGAGAAATAAGAAATTTAAAATTAGCAAATCAGGTATTAAAACAAAAAAGAATTAAAAAGCAAGCTCTTGACCAACAACAACAGCAAGCAAATATTCAGGCGCAATCTCAAGCTAACGCACAAGCTGCTGAAAGAGCAGCGGCTGCGGAGATGCAGAAAGCACAAGCTCTTAATGAAACTAATGTTCAGTTTGAACAAGCAAAATCTCAATTTGAAATTCAAAGAATGGAGAGAGAAGCGCAGATTAAGAAAGAACTAATGCAGCAAGAGTTTGATTATAATATGCAATTAGCACAAGCTAATGTTGGAAGAAGTAAAGAAAAAGAACAATTTATAGAAGATAGAAAAGACAAAAGAACAAAACTACAAGCCACACAACAAAGCCAAATGATACAACAAAGACAACAGGATGGATTACCTACAGACTTTGAATCAGCAGGCAATGACAATTTAGGTGGATTTAGCTCGGAGCAATTTATGCCTCGATAGTAATAATTATATAATATCATATCATGTCAACAAAATCAGGAAAATTAAAAATAAATAAAAAGATTTTACCAAAAAATAAAGAAGAAAATAAAGATGCCATTCAAGAGTCAAAACCAGAGGAAACTTTGTTACAGTCTAATGAGAAGGAGAAAGAACCGGAAGTGGGATTGCAAGAAGTGGGACAAGCACACGAAGAACAAGAACCTACCAAAAAAGATGAAGAAGTAACTATAATAGGTAGTAGTAAAGAGGAAGACATAGAAGAAGTAAAGAGACAAGAAGTTGAAGTGCCAGAGAATTTACAAAAAGTTGTTTCTTTTATGAATGAAACAGGTGGTAATCTACAAGACTATGTTAGATTAAACGCTGATTATTCTAATGTAGATGAAAAAACATTATTAAGAGAATATTATAAAAATACTAAACCGCATTTAGACGATGAAGAAATAAACTTTGTTTTAAGTGACAAATTTTCATACGATAAAGATGTTGCGGATGAGCGTGAGATTAAAAAGAAAAATCTCGCGATGAAAGAAGAAATTGCAAAAGCTAGAGAGCACTTAGTTGGTCTTAAGGAAAAATACTACGAAGAAATCAAGTTGAGATCTAACGTGTCCAAAGAACAAAAAGAAGCTTTAAACTTTTTCAATAGATACAAAGAGGATGTAGATAAAAAAAATAAACAACATTCTGATTTTATACAAGACACTAAAAAATATTTTTCAAAAGAGTTTGAAGGTTTCGACTTTAAAGTGGGAGATAAAAAATTTAGATATACAGTATCAAATACAGACAATATTGTTAACAACCAGTCAGACGTGGGAAATTTTCTAAAGACGTTCTTAGATGAAGATGGAAACGTTATTGATACGCCTGGTTACCACAAAGCTATATACTCAGCTAAAAACATAGATAAGATAGCAAGCCATTTTTATGAACAAGGAAAAGCCGATGGGGTTAAAAACATTACAGCTAACGCTAATAATATAACAACAGAAGCAAGAAAAGTTCCTAATGATACAATGTATTTAAATGGATTGCGAGTCAAGGCTATTAATGGTGTTGATACATCAAAATTAAAAATTAAAAAACGAAAATAAATTTAAACTAAAATGGGAGAATTTGTAAGCAATGGCGCACCCGGAGGAATTGGAGCTTTTCCAGCATCTCTTGCACCATCACAAAACAAAGTTGTTCTTGAGAGCAACTATTTGAAATTTGACGGTGAGGACGGCGTCAACTTTTCACAACAATACCTACCTGAGCTTTACGAAGCTGAAGTAGAAAGATACGGGAACAGAACATTATCTGCTTTCTTGAGAATGGTAGGAGCAGAAATGCCTATGACTTCTGATCAAGTAATTTGGTCTGAACAAAACAGATTACACGTGTCTTATGACTCTGTTGTAATTGCTGGTGTTAACTCTATCACTATTACTGTTCCAGCTGAAAACACAGGTAACTGTGCTATCAGAAAAGGACAAACAGTTGCTATATCTAATGGTTATACTACTGTTAAAGCTTATGTTACCGCTGCTCCAACAGGTGCAAACGTAACGTGGACTGTTTCTGTAGAATGCTATCAGTTTGCTGATTTAACTGCTGCTGGTTTAGCTAACGGCGATAATGTAACTGTATTTGTTTACGGTTCTGAGTTTGCTAAAGGTACAGAAGGAATGGACAAAGCTATTGAGCCAGTATTGACTCAGTTTAGCAACAAGCCAATCATTATTAAAGACTTTTTCGAAGTGTCAGGTTCTGATGCTGCACAAATCGGTTGGGTAGAAATAGCTACTGAAGAAGGTGCATCTGGATACTTATGGTATTTAAAGTCTGAGTCTGAAACAAGATTAAGATTTGAAGATTATCTTGAAATGGCAATGGTTGAAGGTGAGCTAAGAGCTGCTACTAGTGGTATTCCTGTTGGCGACAAAATCGGTGGTACACAAGGTATGTTTGCTGCTATCGAAGAAAGAGGATTAGTATACGAAGATTTCGCTGCTGCTCCAGTTCCAGCTAATGGTTCATTAGGTGATTTTGATAATATCCTACAGCAATTAGACAAGCAAGGTGCTATTGAAGAAAATATGTTATTTTTAAACAGAGCTACTGCTTTGGATTTTGATGATATGTTAGGCGCAATTGGTGCTGGATATGACGGTGGAACTTCATACGGTCTTTTTGACAATGAAGCTGACATGGCTTTAAATTTAGGTTTCTCTGGTTTCAGAAGAGGTTCTTATGACTTCTATAAGACAGATTGGAAATATCTAAATGATGCTTCTACTAGAGGGTTAACTAAAGACATCGACGGTGTTTTAGTTCCAGCTGGTACAACTACTGTTTATGATCAAATGATGGGATCAAATATCCGTAGACCTTTCTTACACGTACGTTACAGAGCTTCTGAAGCGGACGATAGAAGAATGAAGTCTTGGGTGACTGGTTCTGTAGGTGGAGCTTATACTTCATCTCTTGATGCTATGCAGATTCACTTTTTATCTGAAAGATGCTTAGTGACTCAAGCTGCTAATAACTTCGTGTTATTTACAGCTACTGCTAACCCAGCATAAACAAACAATTACTAAGACCCTCTGTAAAATGGGGGTCTTTTTTAACTTATATTATATTATATCATGGAAACAAAAGAAAAGAAAAAACCTACAGTAAAAAAAGATACTTGGGAAATTAAAGATAGATATTATCATTTAAATCAAAATAGAACACCTTTAAATTATACTATAAATTCTAGACATTCAGCTAGAAAACCACTGCTTTATTTTGATGAAAACACACATAGCCAAAGAGAATTAAGATATGCTACTAATCAAAACTCTCCTTTTGTAGATGAACAAAAAGGTCAAGTTACATTAGGTCATATCACCTTTGAAGATGGAGTATTAAGAGTTCCTAAAACAAACCAAGCATTACAAAAAATGCTATCTCTATATCATCCTAACAGAAATAAAACTTTTAGTGAAAAAGATGCTATTGTAGAAGCTAGCAATGACTTAGCTTATTTAGAATACGAAGCAAAAGCTATGATGACAGCTTTTGAAATAGATATTGATCACGCTGAAGCGATATTAAGAGTGGAAATGGGATCTAGTGTTAGTAAGATGAGTTCTAAAGAAATAAAAAGAGATTTAATAATGCTTGCAAAAAGCAATCCAGTTTTATTTTTAGAACTAGCTAATGACGAAAATGTTATGCTTAGAAATTTTGCTATAAAAGCAAAAGAAGCTGGCATAGTTAAATTATCTCAAGACAACAGAGTTTTCACTTGGGGCAGTAATGGTAAAAAACTAATGACCATACCTTTTGAAGAGAATCCATACTCAGCTATGGCTTCGTGGTTTCAAACAGATGAAGGATTAGAAGTTTATAAATCTATAGAGAAAAAATTCTCATAGCATGTAACTATATATAAGGGCGGCAAAACGCCGCTCTTTTTTTAAAAATATTAAAATGGCAATAGACGTAAATGAAGTTTATCAAACAGTCTTATTAATCCTTAATAAAGAACAAAGAGGATATATGACCCCGTTGGAGTTTAATAAAATATCTACACAGGTTCAACTAGAGATATTTGAAAAATACTTTGAGGATTTAAATCAACAAATGCGTGTGCCGCAGAATGATAGCCAGTACGCTAATAGAGTAAAGCATATTCAAGAAAAAATAGCTTTTTTTGAAACTCAAGTAGGAGTGTCAAACTCTATACCTTCTAATTGCCACAGGATAGGAAGTATAGTATATGCTCCAACAAATTCTAATAAAAGAATACCTTTAGAAGAATTAAGTGTATCAGAATTTAACTATCAAACATTATCACCTTTATTTAGAAGCTCTCTAAACTATCCAACATTCTATCTCAATGGTCAAACAATAAGCGTAAACCCTAGCGATTTGATAGGTTCAGGTGAATTGATATTGAATTTCATAAGGAAACCTAATGATGTTGTTTGGGCGTATAGTGTAAATCCTAATAATGGTGCTTACATATGGTCTGGTTCGGGTAGTGGACAAGACTTTGAAATAGATAATAGTGATCGAACTGAGGTTATATTGAAAGTTTTACAATATGCTGGAATAGTAATAAGAGATCCACAAATAATTCAAACAGCAGGAGCTATGGCTCAAGCTGAGGATGTAAATGAAAAATCATAATCATGGGTTTAATAACAGAAACTAATTACCAATACTACGAAGGTGAAGAGATGATAAATGTCGTTGACGTTCCAACGTCATCATTCGACTTTACTTCATTTAACACACTACTAGAGAATGCAACTCAAAATTCTCCAACATCAAGTTTTGTACTAAATACTGCTAATTACATACTTGAGTATTCTCCACTTAACAGCTCTCAACCTGTTTTCACACCTCTTTTACCTGAGCAGTATACTAGTGTTAATAATTTCGTTACTTGCTTTTTTGAAGACCCTGCGAATCCTGGAACTTATGATCAACCAGTTCCTATAAATAGTATTATAAGATGTAGATTAGTAATTCCAGCTAAATGGAATAATTACGGTGGATATGAGTACACTTCATTGGTAGATGTCATTAATAATTTTATGATAGCTTACGTGGGCGAAGATAAAACTATTGCTAATGTTAAAAGATCAGATGTTGTTTTTCACGCTCAAAGAGGTTTACAAGAGTTTTCTTATGATACTTTAAAAAGTGTTAAATCACAAGAACTATCTATACCACCTAGTTTATCTTTAATAATACCACAAGATTACGTTAACTATGTTCAAATGTGCTGGATAGATTCTATTGGTGTAAAACATATAATATATCCGACTACTCTTACAAGTAACCCATACAATGTTCCTATACAAGATAATTTAGGTGTTCCGATGCAAGACGAACTTGGAGAAAACGTAGAATCTACTTCTATAACTAATGAAAGATGGAAAAAAGCCAATGATTTAAATATAACAGGTCAAGCTGCTCAGTGGATGTTTGGTGATGCAAATGTCTATAATTGGCAATGGTGGAAAGCCGCGTATGGAGAGAGATATGGTTTAGATCCACAATACACCAATGAAAATGGCTGGTTTACAATAGATGAAAGAGAAGGTAAGTTTTCTTTTAGTAGTAACTTGAGAGGTAAAATAATAATATTAGATTATATATCTGATGGTTTAGCATATGATGAAGATATAAAAATACCTAAAATGGCTGAGGAAGCTATGTACATGCATATAATGTATTCTATATTATCTACAAGAAGAAACATTCCAGAATACATAGTTCAAAGATTTAAAAAGGAAAGAAGAGCTAAACTTAGAAACGCTAAAATTAGATTAAGTAATATAAAATTAGAAGCGTTTACTCAAATAATGAGAGGTAAATCAAAATGGATTAAACATTAAGAAATGGCTGAAGTAAAAAATACATTCATCAAGTCTAAAATGAATAAAGATTTAGACGATAGATTAATACCTAATGGTGAATATAGAAACGCTGTAAATGTTAATGTATCCAGATCTGAAGGTCCAGATGTAGGAGCTGTTGAAAATGTTTTAGGCAATATTAAAATTGAAGACTTTGGCCTTGATGGTGATTGTGGCTTAGAAATTATTGGAACATATATGGATGTTTCTAATGACTTGATATTTGTATTTATAACTGATTATACTGATACTTCAAACGATAAATTATCTAATTTTTCTCCTTACCATGCGAAGCATTATTTATATAGATATAATTTAAAAATAGATGAACCTCTTTTATTAATAGGTGGAGACAAAGGTAGATATTTAAACTTTTCTAAAACTCATCCTATAGACAACGTTAATTTAATTGAAGATTTATTATTTTGGACAGATAATAGAAATCAACCTAGAAAAATAAATATACAAAGAGAAGAAGGTTATTACTTAAATGAAGATCAAATATCAGTAGCTAAATATAATCCTTACGCTGCTCTAGAGTTAGTAACAGAGAGAGTTATAGGATCTAATTTATTTAATTCCGGCACAGGTTATCAAAGTTGCACGACGTTTCCTGAAAACTGCAATTTATCTCCACTTCAAACAATTGGAATAACAGGAACTGGTTTAACTATTAGCATAGATTCAGTTGGAAATCCAAGCGGTCAATTTCCTCCTACTGGTCCTGTTTTATCTTATACTATACAGAACTATGGTAATGGCTACTCAAATGGTGATGTTTTAAGTTTTGAAGGAAAACAAGGAGGTAACGGTTTTCAGATACAATTACAGACTGTTTTGGAAGGTACTATGAAAAATAGAACTGAAGAAGTGTATGTTAACCCAGAAGATCCAACTAATGTAGAAAACCAAAACCCATATTATGATCCTAATTGGGAAGGTGATCCAGATTTTTTACAAGACAAGTTTGTTAGATTTAGCTATAGATTTAAATTTGACGACGGTGAGTATTCATTAATAGCGCCTTTTACACAACCTTGCTTTATACCTAAACAGTTTGGTTACTTTAATGCTGATCCAGCTCCTATTGGCACGGCAAATATAGACTGGGTGTCTAATGATCAGAGAGCTACTTATGAATCTACTATAGTAAAGTTCATGGAGAATTTAGTTCAGGAAATAACTTTTGCAATTCCAGCTCCAGTAAACAATGCTTTTCAAAATTTAAGAATAGAAGAAATTGAAATATTGTATAAAGACAGTGAAGAGCAATCTATAAAAAGTGTTGATGTACTAAAAGGAAGTGATATTGAAATAAATGGCTTTGCAAAATATGTATTTTATAAATATGAATCTAATAAACCTTATAAAGTATTACCAACATCTGCTACAACTAGAGTTTATGATCAAGTACCTGTAAGAGCTTTAACACAAGAAGTTGCAGGAAATAGAGTAATGTATGGTAATTATATAGACAGACAACCATGGCCTTCTAGTATAGAATATAGAGTAGCAGTTGATGACAAGTGGCAACCAACAACTATATCTAGTCAAGTTTTTGCAGAAAATGCAAGTTTAGAATATCCTAATCATAGTGTAAAACAAAACAGAAACTACCAAGTAGGCATAGTATTAAGTGATAGATATGGTAGACAGTCTCCAGTTATATTATCTAGCAACACACGACCAGATCAGCAAGAAACTGGTTTTGGTGGTGATACTATTTTTGTTCCTTATAGAAATGATTTAAACGTTCAGGGACCTTCTTATGATGAGGCTGTTTGGAAATGGCCTGGTTATTCTATAAAAGTTTTATTTGATAATTTAATAGACGTTGGAAACGTTGGCTTATGGAGCAATGAAAATCCTTTAGGTTGGTATAGCTATAAAATAGTTGTAAAGCAACAAGAACAAGATTATTACAATTGTTATTTACCTGGTGTTTTAAATGGTTATCCTAGCAAACAATTTCAAGATAGTCAAGAAATAAATAATTTAGGTTTTAGTGTATTAATAAATGACAATATAAATAAAATACCTAGAAGATTAAATGAGGTTGGTCCTAATCAAAAACTATATGGTAGTAGTATAAAATTATATGGTAGAGTTACTAATTGGTGGGAAAACTTTGAAGCACCAGACCAGGATGAATTCCCTGGAATTAATTATACAAGGCAGTTTAACATAAGAGAAAGTCTTTCTGACACAGCTGTAACTATAGGCTCTAGAGACGATATGGATTTAGAATCTGGTAATTTTGAAAATCCACTTCCAGAATACTTGTTAGATGCCAATGATCTTGCCATTTTTCCTTTTTACCAAGCCACAACTAATCCACTTTTTGTAAATGTAGAGCTTTCTAACGAGTTACAAAATCCTTATATACTTAACCCACCTATAGATACAATGGGTGTAGTAGGCTTTCCTTTAATACAAGATCCAACAGGTGCTCTAGACGCTGATCGATGGACAGCTTTTGTTCCTCAATTATCTATATATGAAACTTCTCCAACAACATCAAATTTAGATATATACTGGGAAACAACATCTTCAGGGCTTTTAGACGAACTTAATGAAGCTATAGCCACTGGGGATTTAACATTGCCGTTTGAAGTGGAAGATTTTAACTTTGATCTTTCAGAAGACACCACGCAGTTGCCATCTGGAAACTGGGTTACAGATTGGTTTTACTTTAAAAACTTTGTTGGAACACCTTTAAATAATATAAATTCTATACAGTCTTTAGTTGTTACAGATTTAAACGGAACAGTATTAAATTCTTTATTTCAATTAGTTTGGGATCCAACTTATCAAGTAATACCAGGCGTATTTGGAGCTGCAAGAATTAAAGTTGTACCAGCTAACATGTTTGTGTATTTAGAAGATTTGAATATAAGAAATTATAAAATCTCATTCGATGTTATAAATAGCAACAGCATATCAACTAACTTTACTCTAGACGGTGCGTTAAGAAATATCGCACCAAGATTTACACTATTTGATACTACTCCTAATCCTGGACTAGCTCAAACAATAAATTTTCAAGGTGATTATACTGGTCCATGGGCTATAAGAGCTGTTAATGGACATCAAAATATTGCTGGAGGCAATGTTAATGACAAGAGTGAATTGGTATTTGAAATTGTATCACAGTCTGATAATACTGGAACTCCAATAAATAATTTTGAACTAATAAATTTTCAAAACAATTCTATATCATTCGTGGATTTAGCTGTAGATCCTAACAACTTGCTGTTACCTGGTCAATATATAATTGAAATTAGAGTAACTGATGCTAATGGTGTAGGTCTGTCAGCGGATATAGCTATATCTGCTATTGTTACAGAACCAGCAGTGAATGACGACTTTTTTACAGGATCGGCAACTAGTCATACAGAAACATTTAGTAATTCCTTTTTTCCTGCTTTACCTACCGACGATAAAGATGCTAATATGACAATGGTTGGTTTATGTTTATTTATTGGTGATCCAAATTCTTATAACATATTTGGTAATATGCCAGACATGAGAGCTTTAAGAAGCAAAAGTTATAATTCTTTTGAAAAACAAGGCCTAGAGTTAACATGGTCTGACCCTTTGTTTTCGTTAACGCCAGGAGCTACTGCAACTTATTATAGCAGTGGTAACGCGTTTGCTAGTTCAACACTTAATAGTATTGTTGAACTTGATCAGATTAGCAGCCCTTTACAAAATGTTTATAATGACGATAGTAGAAATAAATGGGTGGTTCCAGTAACTATACCCCAAAATCCTTTTGAAGATACTTACACACCAGCGAACACTATGATTACTGGTAGAATAAATCTAATATCAAACGTTTGGGAAAAGGAAAATGTTAACTCTAGATCTCCTGGTAAATGGAAAGTTGATAGACAAAATAGAGCTACTGGTGATGGAGATTTACATGTAGGCACAGTATTGTTTACTGTTAAGTTTTCTATGTCTTTACATGACTGGAGAAGAACATGGGACAATGTTGGAGCTGTAACTGCATTTGTCAATCCTCTGTGGGCTAATTATACTCAAGCGCCAGAACTTTATTGGTACATGAAAAGCGCGGTTACTATAGAAACAAGAACTTTCGACGCAAGTATTAGTGACTATACTGCTTGGGCTCCTGCTAACGATATAAACGAAACTAGTGCTTCTGATATATTCAAAGGAAGCTTCCAATCTGCCCCTACAGCGAGAGACACTTCTACAGAAGAGTATGATAAAGATAAAGACGAAACTGTTAACTATAGTACCACTATTGACAGCAGTATTGCAGATATAATACTAACATATACTGCTCCATCTCCTACACAAGCAGATGATCAGTCAAATAACTCAAACCAAGATGTTGAGGGTGGAACAGTAGAAGGTAGTTTTAATATGGCTGTAAAATCTGAATCTGAAGGCGTGCAATTTAGAGTATTCGTTGGTAACATGGGCGCTTTTAATACATTTAGTCCTACTGGTGAAATTGTAGAGTTTGGAGCGTCTGGATTAGGAAATGGTCAAAATTGGGTTTATAGAGGTTCTACCAGAACAGATAAACCTCAATATGGTCAACCAGGAAGAATGAAAGCTTTATTAGGTGGTAATGGATTTAAAAATAATGGTCATACTATTATAGCTAGAAAATATAATACAAGCGCAACAGCTAATAATAATTCACAGGTTATATTTTCACAGGCTCCAACGTTTACTGTTCATGCTGAAGATTTATTTTATAGACCAGGAAATACAGAAATATATTATAAATATAGACTGGCTCCTTTTGCTTTTACGTCAAGAGAAGATGCAGCTGGAGACAGAGACAACAATGGCGCAAACCCAAGAGCTGCCAACGGTATAGATGTATTTGCAAGAGTTGGACCCATGAGATATGTAAAAGAGTTTTATACAAGAACAGGTACTCCTGGAAATTACATATATGAATTATGGTTTCCTGCTGGACAACCACAAGGTGATTTTTATTACTCATACAGCAACAATGAAGATACAGCTGTCGATGAATCTAATTCTTGTACTAGAGAAGATACTGAATACGCTTGGACTTGGGATGGTTCTAGTCCTTCCGCTACTAATAACGAGAGAATATGGACAGCTAAAATCAACTCTTTTGGAGAAATCACTGAAAACAAACCAAAAGTTGTTTGGCCTTAATATTTAAAATAAAAACTAATGGCAGCTATTATTGAAGTTAAATACTTTAACACTTTTTTATTAAAAAAAATACCTAGAGGAGATACTACTGGTAATACACCTGAAGGAGAAGGCCCTACTCAAAGGTATCCAATATTTCCAGGTACTCCTGAGTGGAGTGTAGATGGACTTAGTTGGCCTAATAGTTTAATAAATCCAATAGATGATATTACTTTAAAGTATTCTTGGTTTATTGAAGAGTCTAGAATTAGAGGTGGGTATAATAATTCAATAGTTTCTTTAGGTGTTAGAGCTTACGCGACGCAAAATGAAGAGATTAATGACCAAAGGTTTAATTCAATTATATATTCAGGAGTATATAATTCTAGAACAGGTATAAATGAAACTAATGTATTTTCTATTGCTGAACCGATAGTTAAAAGCTTAGATCCAACAAATGGATCTATACAAAAACTTTATGCAGAAGATACTAATTTAATAATATTTCAAGAAAACAAAGTAAGTAGAGCCTTAATAGATAAAGATGCTATATATTCAGCTGAAGGTGGAGGTACTGTAACTTCTACTAACGCTGTTATTGGACAAATAATTCCATACGCTGGGCAATATGGAATTAGTATGAACCCAGAATCTTTTGCTGTTTATGGATATAGAAAATATTTTACTGATAAAAACAGAGGAGTTGTTATTAGGTTATCTAAAGATGGTATGACAGAAATATCTAACTATGGTATGAGTGATTATTTCAGAGATAACTTAGCTATATTGTCCGAGGATTGGAAACTACAACAACAGTACTTTGTTTTAGATGTTTCACAAATAGGAACAACTCCTCAAAACTATATTTATATTACAACTAGCAATGATGATTGTGTTTTACTAGGATCTAAAGTTGTGTTAACACAGGTAAACAACAATGGTATTGATCAAGAGTTAAATTTAGACTGCTGGGTTGAAAAAATAACAAGTGTTGGGCCTAATTATTATAAGCTAGATCTTAATAGACTTATTGATTTTGCTAGTCTTGGAGTAATAACATACGGTAAATCATACTTAGGTTATTATACTAAAGGAAAAGCTGTTGGTGGTTACGATATACACAATCAACAGTACGTCGTCTCTATACAACCTAACCCTAATTATACAGGTGATGATAACTATAAAGACATCGAAAGCTACGCAACTATATCATTTGACGACTCAATAAATGGTTGGACGAGTTTCTGGACTTATAAACCAACTTTTACTGGTAGTTTAAAAGGTAACTATTATAGTTTTATAGGTAATAGTATATACAAGCACTATAACATAGAGCCAGATACTAGAAATTATTTTTATGATTTATATAACGATTCTAGTGTAGAGTTTGTTTTTAACCCAAACCCTTCAATAGTTAAAAACTTTCAAACTATATCTTATGAAGGTAATAACGGATGGGAAGTTGACTCATTTGAATCTGGTTTAGAAGGCGTAGATAGAAATATAAATCCATTATCATTAACACCTTGGGTGCAAGCAAAAGATGAAAGTGCTTTTATTGCATCGTATGCAGAAGGATATTATGTAGATAATAATATAAGTTATCATGCAGGTTTTACTAGAAAAGAGAATTTATACGTTGCGAACTTAGTAAACAATAGCGCTGTTAGATATGGAGAAGTTATATTTGGACCTGATGGTTTTGGTGGTTATCCAACCACAGGAATAAAAGGATTTTTTGCTACAGTCAAAATGTCAACAGATAACTCTACACAAAAAGGTGGAGTTAAAGAATTATTTGCAGCTTCTTCAAGATTTGTGAAGTCATGAATCCAATAAACGCGGCAGGAACAAACACAAATTCGGGCAATTCCAGCGGTACTGGACCTGCACCTATGAATAATAATAAAAATAATATGGATGATTTACAAAAAGCAGGATTAGCTGTAGGAGCTGTAGGAGTACTTGGAGGAGTAGCTACAGGTATAATAGCCAATGGTAAAGCCAATGCGTTAAATGGGCAAATAGAAGATTACCAAGGTAAAATAACTGAACTAGAAAACGATAGACCACCTATTACAGATCCATACGCTAACATAACAGACACTGGTGAATTTATTACCAACCCATACGCATCGTTAAGCGTAGCAACACAAGCTGCTCAAATACAGATGGACGAAACAGATATAGCTTTAGCTAATACTTTAGATACTATACAAAGATCCGGAATGGGAGCCGGTGGTGCGACTGCATTAGCTAACGCCGCGGCTGCTAGTAAAAAAAGTGTTTCAGCTAACATAGAACAACAAGAGGTTAATAATGAAAAACTTAGAGCTCAAGGTGAATTACAAATGAATCAAGCAAAACAAGCGGAGGCTGTTAGATTACAGAATGCTGCTGTAGCTGGCGAACAGTTTGTTTTCCAACAAGAAGATGCTAGAGTTATGCAGAAATTGAATAGACAACAAGCTATGCTTGATAACACAATGGCTCAACAGATGCAGTATAGATCAGATTCTACAGCTGCTTTTGGAAATGCTTTTGGAGGTTTAACAAGCTTAGGAACTGCTGCACTAACTGGACCACCAAAATAAAAAATAAACTATGGGAACTTACGAAAAGCCAGATTTAATACTAGATAAAAGCATGGGTATAGCTGCTAAAGCTATAAAAGACTCTACAGATAAAGGTTTAGCTACTATAGAAGCAGAGAAAGAAAGAAGAAGTAAACTAGCAGTAGCTAAAGCTAAGGAAGATGAAAGAGCTAAAATAAGACTTGACAAACAAAAAGCAGCTTTAGTACAAAAGAGGGTTGATGATATAGCTGATATAAATAAAAGTATAACAACTAGTTTTAAACCTCAAGCTACTCAAGGTAAACTTGTAGTTAAGAAAAATAACGGAATAACAACTGTAACTTCTGAGATTATAGATGCTAATGATCCATCTGTTAATAACGTAGATAGTGAGTTAGGTATGCAGGATTTGTGGGTGGCTACGCTAGAAGAAATGACTAAAGACTTAGAGCAAATACAATGGGGTACACCTGAGTATAAAAAACTAGAAGGAGATATTGGTTCGCTTATAGAGCTAGGTGGAATAGGTAATCAAATGATGAATTCAGGTGTGCAAACTTATGAGGATTCTTTTATATATGATGCAACTACTCAAAAGCTTGTACCTAAAACATACGCCGCTAATGGAGCTAGTATTTATGGACAAGATTCTATGAAACAAAATTTAGCCATAGCTTGGAGTAATGGAGGTAAAGATCCAATAAGTGGTAAAATGGCGGTTTCTTATGTTGTGCAAGGTAAAAATGTAGGTGTTAAATATATAGATCCTGTAATAGCTGACCAGCAAAAAGGTTTAAAGAAAGGTGACAATGGTTATGTAGATCCTAAAGAATATACTTACTTTCAGAACTTTCTACCAAAAGCTAAAGGAGCTCAAAAAGGACATCAATTTTGGGACGTAGTAGACGTTGATGCTTTTAATAAAGATTTAAGTAGAGTTTGGAATCAAAACGATGCGGGTTATAATGCTACTATTACTAGTATAGAATCAAAAGCTGATGACGAAATAACTGTGGAAACAGTTAAAAATTATGATAAAGCTAATCAAGATATTCGTGATAAAATGACTTCACCTGATAACGTTGCTAATCTTAATATTACGCCTAATACTTGGCAGATGATAAGAAAAGATAGTGACCCAAAAGTGTGGAAAAGAAATGACGAAATGCAACAAATTGCAGCTGAAAGAATGGCTGATAAAGCTATTTCTCAATTTGGTAAAGAACTTAGCGTTACTAAAAGGCGTAGGTTAGAGGAAATGAGAACTAAAGCTGATAAGCAAATTCAAAATAAAGCTTTAAATGAAGGTTTCGGAGGATTATCATCGTTTGCTACTTACAGTAATTTTTGGGATAATAGTAACTTACAAGGAACTAAAGATGTTAATAATGTAGATTTTGGTGCTCAAGGTAGAAAATATACTATACAAGAGTTAGATAAAATGTCTAGATATATTAGTAACAAGGGACAAGTAGGTCAACGTGTTCTTGTAGATATATTAAACAGAACCGGGGGTAGAGGTGGAATGAAGAAGTATATCTCTGGAGCGAAACTAAAACGAGATAAAGCTGATGAGTTTGTAAACCAGTACAATGTGGCTAAAGGCACAGCTCTTGTTTCTGGTGCGATGTCAACAGGGGAGCAAGGAGATGTTATAAAATGGGCGACAGATCAAGTGGATAATAATGGCAATCCTTTGCTAAATCCTGGATATAACGGTTTAAAAACCACTAGCGTTTATGATGCTGCAAATGTTAAAAAAGAATTTACTTCTGATAATGAAGAACAAATTTTAAGAATATTATTAGACCAATTTGTTACACCAACTCAAACTCAAAAAGTTTTAGATGTTAGACCAACAGTAGGAGACAGTAAGTATATAGCTGTAAATGAAGATGATTTTAATGCTGATGATGCATCACAAAATTTCGCTTAATTAAATAAAATAATAATGTATAAGTTTCAAGATAAAGTTTATAGTGAAGATCAGTTAAGCAAAATAGCTGAGGTAAAAGGTTATTCATTGGAAGAGTTAATGGGTAAAAACCCTGAAATAGCTTTAGTGAATGAAGAAGAAGGTGACGATAAAGATGATAAAAAGAAGAAGAATAAAGAAAAGAAAGCTGAAGCGGGAAAGCCGTCAGGCCCTGTTGTGGCAGAAAATACTCAACCAGCGGGGCCTCAGAATACGGTTTTAGATTCGGAAGCATCTTCATTGGATTCTCCAAAACCAATTGATATAAAACCCGTCTTAACAGACGATAAAAAGGATAAGAAAAAAGAAGAAGAAAATAAAATATATATTAAAAAACAAGTAGACACTCTTGATTTACCTGACTTCTCTATTGACGATTCTGGTAACGTAAACATATTTAATGCTCCAGAGCAATGGGAAAAACTAACTCCAGGTGAAAAGTATTCTAGTTTTTTTACGCCATACGACAAACAAGGACCAGACTATTCAAAGACTGGAAACCAAATACTCATGGAGCAATATCAACTTGGTAGGGGTAAACCTGGTTTTGTTGAACAAGATCAAATAGAAATTCAAACATATGGGTATACAGGCAAATTGAACGATACTGAATCTCAGGAAGATCTTGAATATGGCATGGCTGAATCTTGGAAAAAAAGCAAAGGGTCTCCATTTCAAATAGATATGGAAAACCAAGTATACAAAGGATTAACTGAAGATAGGTATAGTTTAGCAGGAATGCAACTGGCTAGGGTTACATTGTACCCGCAGACAAATGAAGAAAAAGTTGCATTTGCTAATGTTGTTTATGGTGCTGTATATGAAAGCTCTGTACCTCAATCAGATATACCTTCGTTTTCTACAAATTATGGAACTGTTTTACCTACCTTTATATATGACCCTAAAGATGGTGAAGCAGAAGAAGTTTATCAAAAAGCATTAAAAGCATTAGAAAGCTGGAATATAACATTACCTGATCTTCAAAACAAAAAATCAAAAGCTATAGAAAAAGATTTATACAAGAATGATTTAATAAAGTATGGTGACGTTGAAAACGTAGATAAATTTGTAGAAAAAGAAGGATCCTACTACTTGAGTGGTGATGAAAAAATAATTGCATCATTAGAGAATCAACGAGTTAATTTAGAAAGTAAGATAAGTGATTTATCTAGTTCTCCGGATGAAGCATTGAAAGCTAAGTCTGAATTAGATAAAATAGAAAAAAGACTTACTGAATTAAAAGGAGAAGGAGTTAGACAGTTATATGACCCTTCAACAGGTAAGTTTGTTGATATTGAGAAAGCTAGTACAGAAGCTAAAGCTTTAGATGAAAAAACATTTGAAGACGCTGAAGAAATAGTAGCTAACAACGATTATGAAGCTATATTAGCTTGGAGAAGAAACTCTTACTACAAGTTAAGATCTTTAATGAAAGAAGCTTCTAAGGCTGATTTAAAAGGAGAGATGTCTCTTGTTGAAAACATGGAGCAGTTTATAGTTGACGTAGGTATGTTTGGTGGATTTTCTGATATAACTGGAGGCACAGGACCAGGAGATGTTATTGACAGAGTGCAGAAAAGAGGTGCTGAAGGAGAAGAAGTAGGTTATATTCCAGGTAAGATCCCTGGAAATCATATACTTTCTAGTCAAGTCGAAGAAGCGTTAGAACAATTTATAACGTTAAACAAAGCTGTAGAGCTAAATGTAAACCCTTTAACAGAAGATAAAGACAATTTAGGCGTTGAATTTATAGATGAGGTTTGGTACAATATAACTGGAGAGAGAGTTTCTGGAAGAACAGGAAGCGGTAATTATTATCCTTTAGGTAATACAGAGCAAAAACAACATTTTGCTGACGTTTTTGCTATGAATAATTATAATATACCAGATAAGCAACTGCAAGTAACAAAGAAGAGTTTAACTGAAATGGCTTTGTTGGACGTGGTACCTCCGTTAGTTCCTTTAATATCTACTATAGTAATAGCTAAGAAAACACCCACTTGGTCAGCAACTACAAAATATATCGACAAGGTAGGGAAAATGTTAAAAGGAGGTGGTAAGTCTAGATTATGGAACAACACTGTTGATATATTATGGGGTAGTGGAGTATCTACTACAGGAGGACAAAGTGCTTTAAAAGAAACTTTATTGCTTGCTGGAGCTGAAAAAATAAATGCAGAGGTTTACGGATCACAAGAAGGTAGTTCTACATTTGCATTTGCATTAGGATTAAATAACGCTGCTTATTCTAAAGCTGCAAATAAGATATTATTAGCAAGAATTCCTTTAGTAAGTCCTTTATTAAGACAAATTGATAGAGCAGAATCTAGATTAGCTAAAGGCGTAGGTTTAGTAACTAAACCAATAGCTAGTGGTGGTACTGGTACGGGAGTAATGATAGTGTCTGAAGCTGTTGCACTAGAAGCAGAATCATTAAGAGAAAGTGGTAAGTTTGCAGAAGCTGAAGAGCTAGAAAAAATTTCTACTAAAGATCATGTTTTAAGTACTTTTATTGGTATGACAGTTATGAACATGTCTAGTGGTACTTACAGGAACGTAAAAGGTTTATTAGCAAAAGACATTCAATCAATGCCGTTAGAAACTGTTGAAGTTAAAAAATCTTTAGATCTTTTAGGTTTAGAACTAGAATCTAAAGACGGTAAAAGAGGTGTTAACGATATGTCTGCAAAACAGCTTGACGCGGCTATAGAATGGACATTTAACGAACGCTATGGTAATAATCCTAAAGATATTGGTTTACCAATACCCGGTGAAGGCCCAGTTAATTTTAATCCTTTTGAATCTGCTAAACAAAAGTATATAGAAGCTAGAGAACACTTGCAATCATATAAGGATTTAAAACTAGCAAAAGCGAATGCAGATAATTATCTTAGTGAGGAAAACGTACTTAAAAGAAAAAAGATATTAGATGAGGTAGATTTAATAGCTCGTAAAATAAAAGCAGGTATTAATCTAACCAATAAAGAAAATAACTTTATAGCTGATTTACCTATTGAAGGTTGGCAAGCTGGTGTATTACTAGGCGAAGCTATAGGTGGAAAAAGTTATAAAGACAATACTCAGATGATGAATGACATCAACAAACGTATTGAAAGTGCTCAGCAAAACCAGCAGATAGTAAATGATTATGGGTACGAACCAGGCTCTGCAAAAGCAGAGAAATTAACTACTAATCTAAATGAATTAAATGCTATTCAAAATGGTTTAAATACTGCTAAAAATAAATTAAAAACAGCAGATGGCGCTACCAAAATGCTATTAGAAACTCAAATTGAAGCTAATAAAAATAATTACGATCAAAAGGTAAATGAAATAAGACAAGACAATTTAAAACATGATCAAGTTGTAGAAAAACAATTATTAAAAGCTGCAGAAGAAGTTGTTGCTATGAACACTGGTGCTGAACTAACCATGGCTTCTACTCCTCAAGAATTTCAAGACTTACATAACGCTGAAAATCCTGGTTCAACTGAGGATGTGACAAAAAAAGATGCATTTATTTCTGGTAACAAGTTAATTATTAACAAGCAAAGAGCGATAGAAACAAGAAATGTTACCGCACCTAAGCATGAGTTATTCCACTATTTACTTAGAAATTCATTTAAAGAACCTGCTACTATAGTTAATGAAAAAGGAGAAACAGTAAAAAATCCTGAAGCTGGAAAGATGACTAAGGAAGGTTTAAAAATAGTTGAAGATTTTAAAAACAGCTTATCTGATTCTCAAAGAAGATTAATTAATGAAAGAATAGACAATAACTATAGGTTTGAAAAGAACGATAAAGGGGAATTTATAAGAGACGAGCAAGGTAATAGAATTGAAAAACCTGAAAATGAATATGCTGAAGAAGTTTTTACAGCAGCTGTAGATTTAAGAGGTAGTAATAAAATAAAGAAAAAGCAATTAGATAAAATTGTAGATTATTTTAAACCTACTTTTCCTAATTTAGAAGTTGGTAGTGGAGAAGCAATTATAAATATGATTAAAACTTTTGATAAGCCTACTAGTAAGAGTAAAAAGGCTATTCAAGAATTTGACGCTAAACAAGGAGATATAGGGGCAGATATTAAGTATTCTGAAAATGTAACAAACAAACAAGCTTTAGATTTAGTCAATGAAAAGAAAACATTATTAGAGGAGAACAAACAGCTAGTAGCTGATAAGCAGCCTGGGTATTTAGATAAAGCAAAAGAAAATGCTGGTAGAGTAGCAGAGATAAACAAATTAATGGAAGGTAAAGGTGCTCAAGTAAACCTTGTTTATGAATTAAATAAAGACGTTTTCTTAGGTAAGCCTTTAAAAGATTATTCTCCAGCTGAATTAGAAAACCTTACTAAAATATTAGGAAAGACTCGAATAGATAAAACAGACTCTCAAGGAAATCCAGTATATAAAGTTGATGTTAAAACTAACAAGCCAGGTACTGTCGTTGACAAAGAAACTTTACCAGGCTTAGGTGATTTATATACTGACTATGCTGCTAAAATAGCTCAAAAATATAAAAATCTACCTGACTACAATGAAGCTGACTTTGTACAAACATTGCTATATGGAGACATAGGAAATAAAAAATCAAGAGGATTAGTTTCTATATTAGCTAATTTTAAAGGTAAAAGTAATGATAATTTAAATGCTTTTATTAATAGGAATCTAAAAGAAAGAGCAAAAGAAATAGCTGCAGAACTAGATACTGAAGCTGGTTTTAAAGGTGAGTTAGATATAAACATGAAGGCTAAAGACCAAAACATGTTTACAAAGGATGACACTTCACAGGAAGTAGTTCCTTCCACTGTTTTAAAGAACGTAGATACTGATGGTAAAATAAGAAGTTCTATTATAGATTTAGCAAAAGACATTGAGGTAAGTAAAGAAACTTTAAACAAAGAGATAAAACAAAAAAGCGATCCGTTTTCTACTAAGTTAAGAAGCGATGTTAAGAAAAATAAAGTAGTTAAAGAGATTAAAAATGCTTTAGGAACCAGACAACAATACACAGACAACTTAAATAAAGTTTACAACGATGTTAAAAAGATTATAACTAATGATGTAAGTGTAGCTGTTGATGCTAAGTGGTATCCATTTTATGAAGTTGGAGGAACAGCTAAAGTAGCTGATGCTAGGACTGCTGGATCTAAAATTAAAAACGAAAAAGCAGGTAACAATATTAATATACCTATAGAATTTACAAAAGAAAACTTTGTAGACTATATGTTGGGTAAAGGTGAATGGGCTTATAAACACGATTCTAAAGGTAATATTATATATAAGGATGGTATGCCGGTTGAAATATCTGCAGGTACTCCAGGTAATAGAAAAGATAGATTAGCTTTGATGCTAGCAGAGCAAGCTATAAAAGATGCATTACCTCAAATAACAAGAGAGAAATTACAGACTAAAGCTAACGAGCTTAATGATAGGTTAGATAAAATAAAGTTAGAAGATCAAAGTATAAGAGCTAAAGATTCTAAAGATATTAAATTAACAGAACTATCTACCGAGAGAAAAGCAATAGTAGATGAGTTAATGACTAACCAAGTTGAGCAAGTAGTTGCAAGCTTAGCTAATAAACTTAAAGTTAGTCCTAACACTAAGTTTTCTGAAACTAAAATAAAAGATTTAGAAGAAATACTAAATGATTTTAGAAAAGCAGAAGTAAAAGATGTTGTTACACTAGAGTCTATAGTAAAAGGTAAGAGCAATTTAAGTGATGACGAGAAATCTATTATAGTTTCAGATCTTAATAAAAAATATAATTCTATACTAGAAAAAGGTAGCACAGGCGATATTGCTCAAGCTAAAGAAGTTAAGAAGCAAGAGTTGATAGAAAAATATGGAGAGGAAGAAGGTAAAAAGCTTGCTGAAGAATTAGATAAAATAGAAATATCACAAGGTAAAAACTGGAACGACACTGCTAAAGATTTAAACACTGAGTTTAAAGATATGCTACCAAAAGATCCTGATGGAAATGTTATACCTTTTGAAACACCAACAGGTAAAAACGGGTTGCAAGAAGTAATGAAAGATCCTATTAGAAAAGCTTCTTACGATAAGACTCAAACAAGTATATTAAATAGATTAGAACCATCTTTAATTGAATCTGGTGTACTAACTACTTCTATGGGTTATAACTCCATTAAAGTTCCAGTAAAAGTCAAAGGCGGTAAAGTAGAAATGAAAAACCTAAGTAAGTCTTTAAAGTTAAATAAAGAAACTGGACTTTGGGAAACTACTAAAGAGAAAAGAACTGAAAGTCAATTGATAAATGATTTATTAGATGGTGAAATTAAAGGAACAGTTAATGAACAGGTAGCCAAAGATATAGCTGGTTCTAAAATTGTAGATCCAGGCAAAATCAAAAAGGATGTTAATGATTGGATGGAAAGTAAAGGTTTAAAAGAAGGAGAAGTTCTTTCACCTGAATTAAGATCTGAGTTAAGAGATTTTGTTAGAAAAAAAGTAGCTGGAAAAGAAGGTGATTTAGAAAGCGTAATGGCTGCTAATAAAAACCTTCGTGACCATTATTATGTTGACGGAGTTTATGCAGAGCTACAAGCTGCTTATGAAAAAGGACCTAATGCTTTAAAAGAAGCTGTTGATAATGTAAATAAGCAGTTCCAAATACAGACTAATATAAGCAAAGGTATTATAAAAGGCACAGCTACTATAAAAGACGTTTCTATAAAAAGAGGTGATCAAAGTATTGAAAAAAATATAAGTGGATTACATTCCGAACATTACCTACAGCTTCAAAAATTTCATGACACGTTTATAAAACAAGCATTAAAAAATATAGATAATCCTGCGGAGTTTAAAAAAATATACGAAGAATTAAGCACTGAGTTTGAACAAGGTTTAGTAGCTAAGGAATACCAACTGCGTTATGATTCTAAAGCAGAAGGTGGACCAGCTAGCTATAGTGGTCCTACACCTTTGACTTTAGGTACTAAAAACTTTCAAGGAGGTACTTATTTAGATGGTAAAGGATTAGATGTTGGTGATAATATGTTTGATCTTACTACTGGTAAAACAATAACAGAAAGAATTATAGAAACTGGATTTACTGGTGAGGTTGATATGTACACTAAAAACTTTAAAGAAGTTCTTAAAGACATAGAAAACTACGAGTTCGGAAGTAAAACATTAGATAACCCAACTATTGAAGTAGGTTTAAATAATCTTGCTGGCCAAGGTTTAAATGCTATGAATGGTAAGGGCGAACCCTATAAAGTTGGTATTTTAGCAGAGCAAGTTAAAAGGCAAATGGAAAACATGGACGCTACTAATAGAGTTCAAGATAGAAATGTAGAAGTTTCAGGTAGTATTCCATATAGCAAAAATAAATTTTCTAGTACTGTAAATCCTTTAGAATTATCAACTCAAAAGTCTTTACAAGAGATACAATTAGAAGACGCATTGAATAAAATGGGTAACAAGTTAAACAAAAAGCCTGCTGAGGTTATTATGTTTGATGCTGACGGTGTTTTATTAAGTGATCCAGATGCTAAAGTTAAAGCTACTATGCCTAATGGTAAAGTTATAGAATTAGATGGTGTTCAGTATGCTAAAAGAGGTGATAAACTAGCAGCTAGAGGAGCTGAATTTAACTTTGATATGTTTGATGGAGTTACTGATGGTGCTGTACCAGCTAAAATGCTACCAGTGCTTAAACGTATGGTTGATTCATATAAAGAGGAGTTAGCAAGAACAGAAGGTGATCCAAAAAACGTTAAACTATTTACTGTTCTTACAGCTAGAACGATGCAAGCTAAAGAACCGATATTAAGGTTTTTAGATGAAAATGGCATAACAAATGTTGAGTTCTTAGGCGTTGGGTCTAGTGATCCTAATGCAAAAGTAGCAGCTGCTAAAGAATTATTCGCTACTGGTAAAGCTAATAGCATGTACTTTGCGGATGACCATTTGCCTAATTCTGAAGCTATGAAAGACTTTTTTGATACTTACGATATAAAAGGTAGGTCTCAGCATATAAAGTATTCTGCAACAATGGATAAAACTTTTAATGAAATATTAGAAGCATCGACAGGTATAAAAGCCCATAAAGAATTTTCAGCAGCTAAAGCTTCTAGAAGAGGCAAAGGCAAGAACAAGTATAATCCGTTTATGAGTAACGGTGACTTTGAATACTTAATGGATGTAACACTTCCTAAAGGAAAAGCAGGTGATGATGCAAGGTATTTCTACAACGAAACTCTTTACAGACCATATCAAGTTGCTGAGATGAACTTAGAAATGGATAGAGCTTCTTTAGCTAGTGACTACAAAGGTTTGAAAAAACAAATGCCAAACATAAATAAAAACTTAAACAAAGAAGCTATAGAAGATTATACTTATGAAGATGCTATAAGAATATTAGCTTGGGATATGCAAGGTATAGAAGTTCCTGGTCTTAGCGCTGCTGATTTAAAAGGCATAAAAGATTTTGGTAAAGAAAATTTAGAAGCATCAGCTTATGCTCAATCACTCATAGATATGAATAAAGGTGATGGTTATACTATGCCTGGCGATAATTGGATGTCTAGTAATATACAGGGTGATTTGATGAGAGGCATGATGACTACAAAGAGATCTAAATATCTACAAACTTGGAAAGCAAATAAAGATGTTTTGTTTAGTGATGCCAACATGAATAAACTTGAAGCAGCTTATGGTAAACCATTTGTTGAAAACTTAAAAGGAAGTTTAGAAGCCCAAGAAAGAGGTAGCAATATAGACTTATTTTCCGGTGGTAAAGGTATGAGAAGATTCAATAAGCTTATAAATAATTCTACTGGAGCTACTTTATTTTGGAATGTAAAATCAGTTGTCGGTCAAATGTCTAGTATATTTAACAGTGTTGATGCACCTTTAAGTAGAGTTATGGTTGACGGAAAAATGATACCAGCAGATAACACACCATTGAAAGCTTCTAAAGTATTTTTTGAAAACCCAAAAATAACTGCAGAATTTTGGAGTGAAGGTTGGAATGCTTTAGGTTATAGACGAGCTCATGGTATAGACGAATGGCAAAAACAAATTGGTGAAAATAACATGGGTAAATTTTCACAAAGATTGAAGCAGATAGGTTTTACTCCTTCTAGTTATGCAGATAGTTTCTCAGCCAACATGGCTTTAGTTCCCATGTGGATGAATAGGACTAAAACTTATACTAATAAAACAAACCCATTAACTGGAGAAAAATATACATATAAAGAAGCAAAGTCTAGAGCACTACAAGATTCAATGTTTAGAATAGAAAAAACACAGCAATCTTCAAATCCATTTAGAACAAGTACTCAAGGAAGAAATACTTTGAATAGAGCTATAATGTCTTTTACAACAACTCAAAGAGCTTATTTACAAAAGCAGATTCAAGCTGGAAAAGATATAATAAATGGTAGAGGTAGCGTAATGGGTAATTTAGGCACTATAATATATTATGGTGGTATAAATAACTTTATGTTTAGTGCTTTTCAAAATGTTTTAATAGCCAACATGTTTGATGATCAGAATGATTATACTGAAGGTAAAAGAATTGACAACACTATAAATAGCATGTCAGATGGTATATTAAGAGGTTTTGGATGGCAAGGAGCTACAATATCTACGCTTAAAAACATAGGTCTAGAATTATATGATAGATCTCAACGTAAAAGACCTGAATATGGCGACGCTGCATGGAGAGTTTTAGACATGGTACCAGGTATAGATATAAGAGTAAGCAAACTAAGACAGGCTGCATATCCATTTGATTCAAAGAAAGGTAGAGCACAAATGTACAATGAAGGATTTAGTTTGAGTAATCCTGCTTTTATGTCAGGTGCTAATGTTATAGAAGCACTAACTTCTTTCCCCACTGCTAGAGGTTTAAAGCTGATGGAAGGTATGGCTAAAGGATCTCAAGCTGATTTAGAAATGTGGAAAAGAGTGCATTATTTTTGGGGATTTCATGAAGGGCAAATAGAACAAAAAACTCCTTATAATCTAAAGACAAAACCAGCTACTATAGGTAACACTCAATTTGGCGGAAGCAATAACTTTGGAGGTGGATTTAATGGAAGTAAAGGAAACAACTTCGGAGGAGGTTTTTAAAACAAAAAAATGGGAAAACAAAGAAAATTTAAGAAAGATCCTAACGAAGAGATAGGACCCAAGTACAATGTTAATGCTTGGAAAGAATACGGTAGAACTAAAAAGCTAAAAGGTGGTTTTAGTTTTGATGATTCACCTGATGTACAAGGAGTTTTAATTAAAAAGAAAGACGGCATTGTATTTAAACCTAGTAAAAGAGATGAGCATAATACTCATGCAAGAAAAACTGAAGGTAGTAAATTCCTACAAAAGGTAAGGCAAAAATTAAAAATAAATTATAACAAACCTGGAACGTAAAAATGGGCACCATACCCAAAGTTCCTGTAACCAAAAAAGGGGATCTCAATGAGGTCCCCTTTTTATTTTTATAGTAATTTTATGTGGTGCAGATTCGTCTCCGCCAAAGTATGGATAAAGCTGATATCGCCGATATTTATCAGGACAGTTTCTAGGTATATGCACATATGTACCGTCAACAGATAACTTATAATCCCAAGTTGATATAGTTAATTCATAGTAATGCTCATTACATATGCTAACTCTTTTTATAAGATCAAAGCTAAACTCACCATGCTCATGTTTAAACCAGTGTATTTCTAAACTGTCATTTAACCATCGCCAACCAAATCTTATAGAACTCTCTATATGATCCTCTCCACAATCACTCCATCCTATTAATTTATTAATGTCTAATTGATTAAGGCTATCCACAGTTTTGTAGATAGCACTTGAATCAAATTCAATGTTCCAACCGAACACCGTATCTTTACTATAGTTTAAGGCATTTGTCGACCTATGTTTACCCTCTCGTATAGTAAATGTTTTATAATTATTTGTTATTTTTTTACAGCTATGTAATCTCGCAAGAACCACCAGCGCAAGCAAGCTCACCAGAAAGATCAGTGTTGTCTTCAGTCTCGATAACATTTTCTAAATTTATATCAGTTAAGTGTTGTAACATATTAAGATATTCACCCTCAGTTATATCTTCAAACGGTGCTTGTGTATAAGTTCCACCATCGTAAGGTAATACAGATAAACCATTATAATGATCTCTGTTGTCCCACATCCAATCTCCTGCTGTTTCCCACTCTTCAGTTTTTAAACTAACAGTAGCAGATACATTATGAGTGTTGCTACCTTTTCTATGACCAGGCGCAACCCATTCAGTTGCCACTTGCTTTATTCTTTCAAGTAATTGAAATGGTGATTCAGTTCTAAGTATAGAACCTTCAGGCGCTTTCTGAGGTATACTAATAACAGCAGTGTCATGAGGTCTGAAATACTCATCTTCAATCAAAGCAGGATGGTTTTCAGCTAAGTATTTATATATACTTTCGTTTTTACCTACTCTAACTCTACGTACATAGTAATCGTTGTGCCATGCGTGAATACCAGATGATGTTCCTAATGCCAGAGATGTCGTCCCTGCAGGCTTCACGGTTGTACATCGTGCAGCTGGATTAATTCCAATCGCTTTCGCGACTCTTGCGTTTTCTCGTTTTACTGATTGAGCGGCTTTCTTCATGTCGTATCCTAACACCGTGCCAG